>ERZ824598.86-NODE-86-length-144974-cov-6.710569_pt1 | contig 144974 bp, 109 predicted proteins | sample MGYA00519934_ERZ824598 | MGnify/ENA primary metagenome ERZ824598 (study PRJEB31778, sample SAMEA3449177) | human gut metagenome | biome: human gut; feature: human-associated habitat; material: faeces | place: United Kingdom | collected 2010/2012 ... | reverse complement strand
TTCCCAGGGCGTTGCCCTGGGCTGTAAGATGAAAGCCTTTCAGGCTTAGGCTGCGCTAAATTATCATTCGCTTCTTTTCTTTCCCGTTATGAGGTAAATGATAATTCATTGTATATTTCACCGATTAGTAATTATGCTTACAAAAAGCGAGTAGATTTCTTCCTTTCCCGCAGTTCTTCCTCCCACTCGTTGAGTGAACCTGATTCAGTCAGTGACTGAATGCCTTTCACTCAGTGACTGAATGCCTTTCTGTCCCTGACTCATTGTACCCCCATTCAGAAGGTATCTGGGAGGGGGTAGGGAAGGTGACAAGACAGGAAAGAAAAAAATGAAAATTGTACACAAAAAACGTATCTTGATTCATTTTTGCACGGTTTACAGGTTTTTATTCAAAAAAGATAAAATTGCTTCCTGTACTTTTATCCCGCAATCATGCGGCATATCCCATAACTCCGTAACGAGTTTATCGCCTGCCGAACGACTCTCCCAAACTTTACGCATCTCCGCAAAAGCTGCGTTCACCCCAACAGGAGGAAACAGTTTGTCATGTTCCCCATTAAGAAAGAACATCGGTTTGGGACAGGCAATGGACGCTATATGCGGATAATCCAGATAACGGCGGATGCCCGGCAACTGGTTGGCAAACCCACCCCGTTCCCTGCCGTACTCCCACGAAAGCTGACAGTCCGTAGTAACCATCCAGCAAACGGAAACTCCAGCCTGAATCCTATCAGACAGAGCCGAAAGCATCCAGGCACGGTATGCCCCCATCGAAAAGCCCATACAGGCAATACGTTTGGAATCCACTTCCGGCAGAGTCGCCAAGAAATCAGTCGTATACATATCTTCATAGTTCATAAAGGCACTCAAACTACGCCCCAGCATCATAAAGTTTCCGGCATTATCGGCATATTTACTGCCGTCAGCACCCTCCTTTCGTCCCCGTTCGCCCCAGTAGAGAGCATCTACAGAGATGACCACATAGCCGTGAGATGCCAGATAATCGCCCACGTATTGTCCGCCATAACACTGTTTGGCCCAGCCATCAGCATCCGCCAATACTTCCGAAGACACTCCAAAGGGACGAATCATCTTCTCCTTACCAATCGTATAATGGCCTCCATGATCATGCAACAATACGACAGCCGGGAAAGGCCCTTCCCCATCGGGCACCAGCATATAAGCATTCACCCGGGAATAACCCGTCAGGTTAAAACACAACTTCCGGGCTTTATATCCGTCACGCTGCTCTTCTGCAATTACTTCAACCTGATAGTCTGTGGTACGGGGCGGCGGAGCCAACATTGCATCCAGCACAGTATTGCGTGCCTGGCGACGCCACTTCTTAAAGTTCTTAACGGGACTGTTTCCCCAAGCCATGGGGTAGGTCAGCTCTTTTTTCAGCTGGTCCAAAAAGACCGGCATTTCTCTTTCCAGTTCATAACCGGATAATTGCTGAGAAAGGGCGGCTACCGAAGTAGCCAACCCTAACAACATGCAAAGAACAAATCTTTTTACCATATTATTTGATGTACGTTTGTCATTCAAATACAAAATTAATGAATAATACGAATCAGTAATTGAGTTTAGGCAACTCTTTATACCTATTGTTGCTTAAACCCGTAGCCATTCGTAATCCCCGAATTCAGCAATACCTGATAAACATTAGGCAATAAATGTATAGGCGGATTCTTTGCCGCATAATCCTCATCCGTATATCCGGCAAAAAGTTTCTTCGCATAGGAATCTTCATACTTCAACATATCTATCGCCCAAGGAGTCTGTACGTATCCGTCAGCCTCCAAAGCCTGTGCCTCAGCCGAACCCGGCGCTATGTACTCAAACAAGCCTTTTATTGCAACATTTGTCATTGTTACGCCTGCATAAGCAGGAACCAGACTTCCCCAATCATCATGTTGCCCACGCCAGCCGGGGAACAATACAGGGTCGTCCTGTTTGTCTGCCGGAGTTTGCGATGTCAGCCTATATCCGTACTCGGATTTGGCGTCAACCATCTTTGTCCAGATATAGGCAGGTATCTGGTTACCGTTATCAAAAGTATAGTAACCATCTTTACGAATACCGTCGATGATGGCACTCATCACTTTTCTATTTTCAACGGCAACTTCCGGAAGAATACCTGTACGGATAATATCGAAACGGCGCACACCTTCACCACTGAACTCCAAAGCACGCTCTTTCAGTACCGCATTGTAGACAGAACCGCAATCTGAGATATACTGTTCGAAGTTCGGGTCGTTATTGCCGGGGAATGCCCGGTTATGAACAAGAGCAAGATAGGTCTTCGCATTACCGTCATCTCCCAATGCCGCACACACTTCGGCCAGCATAAGATAAGCATCGGAAATACGCATATAAGAGAAATTGATGCCTGAATTACCATAAGTCTGTGTGTCAGGTGAGGTCATACGGTTCCAGTCCCATTTATTAGTACCCGGACCGCATCCTTTACCCCAAGCACTGCGGTCGAATGACTGTATCAGCTCCTGGCCTCCGCCGGTACTGCCCGTCACTGTAACCGAAGCGTCACGACGCATATCATTGTTGTCGAACCAACCATAATAGAAGTGTGCCTGTATGCGATCCTGTCCGCAAGCCACACAAGGTGCCTGTCCATTACCACCCGTTGACGGACGGCCTATATAGGCAGGGCGTGAAGAACCACCGTTATACTCATGAGAAAGTTCGTAAATAGACTCATCAGCGAGCGTTATGTTGTCAGCGGCATGCATCTGCTGGAATGTGTACTGATAAGGATTATTATATTCCTGTCCATTCTTGCCGGTGGAACGGGGGTCTGTCGTACGCATTACCACCGAGCCCGGATTCATATAAATAGCCTGGAGATATTCTTTGGCTATCGAATACAGATTCTTCCAGTCGCTACGGCGGCCATAGACGGCACCATTCTTTTCTACACTCCAATCGTCAAAGGAGAGTGTTTTACCATCGCCGTCTACATAGAAATCAGCGCCAAGGTCTGTGCGGCGGGTTGCATAGCCACCATTGTAAAGGCAAAGGCGTGCTATAAGTCCCTGAACATACGTGCGGTTCATCACATCTGCCCTTGTTGTTCCTTCGCCCGGACGATACATATGGGGCTCCACTTCCCGAAGCTTCCGGATATGATAATCATAGATGGCATAACGGGAAGTCAGCCCTTGTGCTTTTTCACCGGCTTTCAACGCATGAGGCACATCTCCATACCAACGGCACAACTCCCAATAGCAAGTGGCGCGCAGAGCTACGGCCTGTCCGTAAATGTCCGAAAGATTGTTTGGCTCCCCCGTCATGATTTCCTGGAAGTTATCAAGCGCTTCAAAGCTGGATATCAGAGAGTTTGCCACGGATATTGTTTCGTAAATCTTGGTGAACACTTCCGTACCCTCTCCGGAGTCGATGTTATAAGAGCCCGTACCACCGGGATAAAACCATTTCTCACAGATTCCGGCACTACCTTCGTCATAGATGTCCTGGGAATCTTCGATATCAGACCCCCAGACCGGATGCCAGAAGAACCCTACATTGTGAAGACTTCTGTTTGCCCGAAGGGTTTCATAACCATAATACAATGCACCGCGCGCTGACTCTTCATTTGAGAAAACAAAATCGCGGTCTACTACACTCGGAGACGAAGTGTCGAGGAAATCCTGACAGCCGCTCATCGCAAATGTGACTACTGTTGCAAGAGCTATATTCAATATCTTTTTCATATTTTTTCTCTATTATTTTTCAATTACTGAATGACGGTTTAGAAAGTGATGTTAGCACCGAAAGTGAATGTACGCGCACGGGGATAGGTACCAAAGTCCATATTAAGCGTCGGGAAGATTCTCAGATTACTGTAGAATCCGCTTTGCCCGGTAGGAGTGGCATTCACCTCAGGGTCTATGCCCGAGTAGCCGGTAATTGTGAACAGATTGGTTGCCGTGAGATACAGGCGTACTTTATCTATTTTCACTTTAGCCAACAAGTTTTTTGGCAACGTGTAACCGAGAGTCAACGTCTGCAAACGAAGATATGAACCATCTTCCAGCCATTCTGATGAGGTGATGCCGCTTTGGTGGTAAGGCAAGTGATATTTGGCATTGGCATTCAAAGTTCTCAGTTCATCAGGATTGGTAACCGCATATAAGTCACCCGCAGCATTCACATTGTAAACCTTAAAGGCATCAGCCACCCACGATGCACGTTGCGCACCGATACCGTCAAACTCTTGTCCGGATGCATTGATCATGGCGGCCACATTGTATATTTTACCTCCGGCCGTCCAGTTGAAGTTAGTGGAAAGATCGAAATTCTTATAGTTGAAATTCAACTGGAAACTTCCCGTATGGCGGGGCATCACCTCGCCCAGGCAAGTAGCGTCATCCAGGTCAACCGTGCCGCTTTCATCCACATCGCGGAACTTGGCTGCACCGGGGAAAGCAGTCTGTCCGGAAGGAAGGTCGTAAGGATGCATATAGGTAGCCGTCAGCGCTTTCGTGATGTCGGGCACACCTTCTTTCAAGACATATTGGCCGTTAGTATAATTAAAGTCATCCACCGTATAATATCCTTCGCTGACAAATCCGCGTACCAGGCCGATTGCTTTTCCTTCAACGAACATATAATCGTTGGTAGGAACCAAAGAGGAAGAACCCCAGTATGAAGAATAGAGATACTGGTCTGCATTGGGCAGTTCATCCAGCTTATTGCGGTTATAGTTATAGATAGCGCCCACATTGAAGCGGAAATCACCCTTGTTTATCACATCCACATTTACCGAAAGTTCAATTCCGCGGTTGGAAGTCTTTCCGAAGTTCTGGAACTGATAGGAATATCCTGTCGTATTATCCACAGGCACAGCCATCAACAAGTCTTTAGTAGTATTCCAGTATACTTCCAGGCTACCATTGATACGATTGTTCAGGAATCCGAAGTCAACACCCAGATTGCGGGAAATAGTGGTCTCCCATTTCAGTTTGGAATTGGCCAGCAAACCATCCGGACGATAGAACGAGCCAAGCTCACCGTTAATAGGTGTATGGTTACTGCCCGAACCCAGGCTCGACCAGGTTTCACGCCACAGATTAGAACTGATATTGTCACTACCCGAAGTACCGTAAGACAGACGAAGTTTCAGGTTGGAGAGCCAGTCCTTTGTTCCACTCATGAAAGGCTCTTCCGAAAGGCGCCATGCGAAAGCACCTGCGGGAAAATATCCCCAACGATTATCCGGCGCAAACTTTGAAGAACCATCAGCACGGAATGTTCCGGTAAAAAGGTAACGGTCCATAAACGTATAGCTCAGACGGCCGAAATATGATACCGTACGGGCGGGGACACTATAAGAGTTAGTAGCGGAAAAAGAAGTAGTCGCCGTATGAATCAATCCCATTGTAGTATCATAGTCAAACGTGCCGGGATAGCCACGACCGGTGATTTGAGAAGATTCAGAATCCGATTTCAAGATTTCGTTACCAAGAAGCACTGAGAATGAGTTGTTCTTGCCAAGTTCGAAATTATAGTTAAGAGTAGATACCGAACGCAAGCCGTCTCCCATGCCGCGGTTGAGAGTAGCGCGCTTATCTCCGTTGGTGTATCCGTTCTCATAGTACGTACTCTTCGACGAACTGCGTGTAAGCGACAATTCGCTACGGGCTACGAGTCCCTTGACAACCTCCCAGGACAGAGCGGCCGATCCTCTTAACGAACGCGAATAGGACTTGTTCGTGATGTCGTTGATCAGTTCCACCGGATTGTGTTTATCATCTATATTCGCCACACCGAAGCTGAAGCCCGATGCTACTTCCGAGTAAGAAACTCCACCCAGCGGATTGTCAATAGGACGGTAACGATAAGCTCCCGACACATTGGAACCTTTACCGTTCGTGACTCCTTCCTGCCCGTTCATGTTGGACTCCGTATAGCGGAAATCAACATCCAGGTCGAGTGTCTTCGCCAACTGCTGGCGAATCTTGAAAGAAGCATTCAGACGGTTGTAATCAGAGTTTATTTTGATACCTTCATCATTGATATAACCCAATGAGAATATCACTTTCGTTTTATCCGTACCGCCCGAGATGTTTACGTTATGATTATGCGTCAATGCGGTACGCAGCACATCGTCCGTATAGTCATGTGCTTTCACGTTTGCATAGTCTGCATAATGGTTTCCGTATTTGCTTCCCAAACCGAAATACTTCTCAACAGCATCCTGATTGGCCGTACCGCGTGAGGCCGCATAGCTCCAGTTATGAAGAACATATTCCTGTGCAGAAAGGGTTTCAAGCGTCTTCGATACATTCTTTACCTGTACATAGCCGTCGTAGCTGACTTTAACCCGTCCCTCTTTGGCACTCTTGGTTGTGACAAGGATTACACCATTCGCACCGCGTGCACCATAAATAGCGGTGGACGATGCATCCTTCAATACGTCGATTGATTCTATTTCCGAAGCCGGTATGTCACTGATATTGCTCACCGGGAAACCATCGACCACATAAAGAGGGTCATTGGACTGTGTGATAGAACCACCGCCACGTACACGCACCGAGATGGTAGCGCCCGGACGACCGTCCTGTGATATCACATTCACACCCGGCAGACGCCCTTGCAATGCCTGTGCAACATTCGAAACGGGATTGGCTGCAACTTCATCTCCTTTCACCGAAGCTATCGCTCCGGTCAGGTCGCGACGTTTCACCGTACCGTAACCGATAACCACTACCTCATCCAAAACCTCCGTGTCTTCGTTCAACTGAATATTGAAAACACTCTTGCCTGCTACGGCTATATCCTGGTCTACATAACCTATATATGAAATATGCAGCACTGCATTAGCAGACACATTCATAGTAAAGTTACCATCCATATCAGAAACAACCCCGTTGGAGGTTCCTTTTTCCAGAATGGTAGCACCAATAATAGGTTCACCGGCGGCATCTTTTACCAAACCGGAAATCTTAATTGCTTTTTTGTCATTAGAAGCTTGTTGCACACCTGGGATAGATGTGCCTCCCACCGCTGCCGGAGCAGCCTGAGAAAAAGTCCCCAGATTGAGATAGGATAAAACCCCGAGCATTAGCATGACTTTTTTCCTGTAATTCATAAGTAAATGATTTTTTGATTAAACTTAGATATATTCTCTTCATTTTGGTTAATGAACAAGGTGCCATAGGCTGTACCTTGCACTTGCAAAGTAGTGGAATATATATTTATTTCAGGTGAAAAATATGCTTGATTCGGTGTAAAAATCACCTTACCCCATCCTAAATATGCTGTAGATGGGATAAGGGGGAAAATCTCACAATACAGACACAAAAAATCCCCCCGGATTTACTCTTTCATGCAAGAGTGAAGCCGGGGGGATAAACAATCAAGTGCTTTCCGTTTATTTCAGATGTTTCAATATCCACTTCAACTGCCCATATTCCGTATCATTGGAAGTCCAGTGTTCATTAATCGGGGTAATCAAGGCTTCTTTCGGACAATCCAGCGTGTTATAAACAGCATAGCTGGTGGTCGGCGGACATACATCGTCGTTGTATCCCCAGGTTATATAAGTAGGCACCTTTATCAGCCGGGCGAAGTTCACTACATCATAATATGCCATTGTCTTGAGCTTATCGGGTGTATCCATCCCCGCCGTGCGGAAGAAGTGGGGATAACCACCGGCACGCCCGGCCTTATAACCGGCCATATCGCTCAAAGCGGGATGATTGGCCACACAAGCACTGACGCGATTGTCCAGACCTGTCGTAATCAGAGCCAAAGCTCCACCCTGGCTACCACCTTGGACAATAACATTCCGTCCGTCCCATTCCGGCAGGGAAGTCAGCAAGTCGATGCTGCGTACACAAGCCAGATAGACACGTTTCATATAATAATTATCACGATTGTCCAAACCATTGTTCAGATAGCCGTTTTCCCTGCCGTTGAAGGCATCACTGATTTCCTTGAATTCTTCTGCGGTCATTGTCGGGTTCAGCCCGTGTATCTCGATTTCAAAACGGATGCATCCCTCTTCTGCATAATATTTATGGCGCAAAGGTTCCTTGATGGTCTTGATGCCCGCTCCCGGTGGGCAAAGCACAACCGGACAAGAACCTTTCGCTGCATTCTTCGGATAGAAAAGATAACCGTAGATACTTTGTCCACGACTATTCAGCATCAATTTGACAAGGTAACAATCTACCTTATCAGTGCAGTATTCTTTTGCCAGTTCCTTCGTGTAAGTCAGCGGATATTTGGCGACTTCCGCTTTATTGTTATCCCAGAATTCTTTAAAGTCTTTAGGCATCTGCGTATAAGGCTTGATATTCTCCGGAGAGAAACCGACTTTTACGTGGTGCTTATAGCTCTTTCCATCCACAGTTGCCGTCATCCGGCAATCACGGAATCCCGGTTCCTTCATGGTTCCGATGGTAATCACAGCCTTGCCTTGTTTCAAGGTGACAGAACCGGACGTTTCGGCAGGCATCATATCTCCACCTATCTCATAAGATACGGTCACACCATCCCGTGGAATACCATATTTATAGAATTGTACTTCAACCGTAGCTTTCTCTCCGGTCTTATAAATCCAGTCGGCATGATTGGGTACGGTCACCCAAAGGACATCGCTCCGGTACGGATAATTCTCCGCAGATGCAAACGACAGCGGAAGTAACAAAGCAAACAGCAATACAAACAGGTTCTTTTTCATCATTGTGTTTTAATGTTTTTCAGTTCTTATTTATTTTCAGTTCTTATCAGCGTTTTATTACCAATAACTCATTCCCGTTTTTCACCGGATTCCACCCGTCCACTCCGGCAAGTACAGTTTCGGGCTCATAACCTTTGGTATTTTTCAGCTGACGGGAGAAAGGAGCACGTACTTTCGGATTAGCTCCTTCACCTGTACTTTCGTATTCAGCGTAAAACACGGTCTTCTCGGCTTCCTTATTTCCCCAGTTATTCCAACCGGCGGGAATAATGTGTTTACCTAAATTGCAATGGATAAAGACCGCCTGCGCATACGGACGCCAGGGACGTGAAAGATACACATCGTCCACACCGTCGTCAGCCGTCAACCGGCAGTCATAAAATACATAACCATACTTCTGTCCCTGGTCGGTGGAAGGTGCCGTCACATAACCACCTCTTTTACTATGGATATGGCAACGGTTGAATACCGCCGTCGACCAGCCGAAAATGAAATCGACCGTACCTTCTATGTAGCAATCTTCATAATATTGGCGGCAACCTTTCCCATAGGTATAGAGTGTGTCCTGGCAACCGAGAAAACGGCAGTTCTTGAAGTAAACACGGTCGGCACTGACAAAACAAGCCACAGCCTGCCCCACCGGGCCGGAAGAGTTTTCAAACGTGATATTCTCCGCATAAAAATCGGGAGCATAAATATAGCAGGAAGACGAACCGGAAGTTCCCTTTTCCTCACCAAAACAATTCTTTTTCTGTGCATAATCATCGTAGGAAAGCACAGCTCCGTCTTGCCCGATCAATGAAACGTTGATTTTACTTTCCGGAACCACGATTTTCTCCTTATACACGCCTTTGCGAACCAATATCGTAGTGCGCACATTCTTACGGAAATCGGGAACGGCATCAATAGCCTCCTGCACCGTAAAGAAATCTCCGCTACCATCCTGCGCCACCACATAATCATAATGACGGACATATTTCGCCAGTTCCGGCACTTCCTTAGCTATTGCATCCATAGCCAGACCGGCCACTATACGGCCCCCATAAACATTCAGATGAGTATTATCTTCACGACCCTTAGGCAGGGCGGCAACCTGATTGGCAGGTACCCACATGAACAGTTTCTTCGATTCTACGGGTCCCATACCCTCCACCAGCTCATGCGTAACCTTATTCATATCCACAAATGCCACTCCAAGCTCTTTCGCAACATTTCGCGGAGAGTCCAGATAAGCACCATGCGTATCAATCAGTTTATCACCTTCTGCGGCTGCAGGTTGTTCCGAAGCCTCCCGCCTCGCATCCGGATTCACTCCTTTCTGTATGTCATCCTGGCTGATGGCCTGAGCCACCACATTTCCGTTTGCCGTCCCGAAGTTACGGCGCACGATAGAGTTAAACAAGACCGGAATGCCGCCTTTGGCACGTGTCTCGTTCACAAATCGTTTCAGATTCCCATCAAAGGTGCCGCCCGGAGAGGTATAACGTTTCGGGTCCGACTTCTCATCATTGTGTCCGAACTGGATAAATACGTAGTCTCCTTTCTTCACCTGCGAAATGACTTTCTCCCAGCGTCCTTCATCAATGAAGCTCTTGGAACTGCGTCCGTTCACAGCATGATTGTCCACACGAATTTCTTCGGAAAGATAACCGGGCAACATCTGTCCCCAGCCACGTTCGGGGTTTTCACCCGTCAACGGTTTATTGGCCATTGTAGAGTCACCAATCATAAAAATAGTAATCACAGGTTTATCGGCTCTGAAAGCGGAGAGCAGAAAGAACAACCCCAACAGTAATGTCAACTTATGTTTCATGGTTCATTATTTATAAAATAGTATTCTTATTTTCCGGGTGCAATATTACCCAAAAACAGAGGTTTTGAAGTGTAAAAAAAGCCGCAATCGGTAGAAAAATTAATATTTGCGACAGAACCAATACCTTGTCAACAAGAAGTTAACTTCCTGTCAACAAAGAGTTAGCTTCCTGTCGACAAGAAGTTAACTTCTTGTAGGCAGGAAGCTAAGTCACTAATTCACAGGCTTCCAGTCACTGCACATTCTATAGATATAATTCAGGTCATCGTATTGGGCCGCCTCCTTCTTGGTCAGCTGTTTCGCCCATTTCACACGACCGGCCACCGAAGCGCCGTCCCCCTTACTTCCATACTCTGCGTAGCGGGCCGTCCGTTCATTTTCCGTTTTTCCCCAGTTATGCCATCCTTCGGGACGAATGTGCTTGCCCATCTCACAATTGATGAATACGGTAGCGGCATATGGTCTCCAGGGACGTCCCAGATATACTTTATCCACCCCTGGTTCGGCAGTCAGCCTGCAACTTTTAAAAACATAGCCTACTGCAATATCTTCGGGGGTAGAAGCTGCCGTCACGTAAGAATTGGTTTTGCTACGGATTTCGCAATTCTCAAATAAAGCGGTAGAAGGGCCGAAAATAAAATCGGTGGTTCCTTCGATGTAGCAATCCACAAAATACAGGCGTGTGCCTGCGACACCTGTATAGATAGTATCCTGGTTTCCCAGAAAGCGGCAGTTTATGAACACCAGCTTGTCCCCCTCCGTATGGAGTGCAACAGCTTGTCCCAGCCTGGCAGCATTGTTCTCTATAGTCAGATTCTTGAAAGTGATGTTGTTGCCCTGCACTTTCACTGTATAGGTACGGAAAGTTCCCATCTTATTGATATTGGCATGGTCATCATAAGTGATAATCGTTTTTTCCGCGCTTTCACCTATGAAATCCACATTCTGAACCCAGGACGGGATAATTACTTTCTCCTTATAAACGCCATTCTTCACCAGCACCGTTACCTTATAGTCCATAAAGGCGCGGATGCCTTCCATTGCTTCTGTCAGCGTACGATAGTCACCCGAACCATCGCGGGCTACTACAATCGTATCCTTATATTGGGACTGTGCCGACATCGGCATGATGCCCACGAGCAAGAGGGCGATACCACATAAATAATAGGTCAGTCGTTTCATTGTCTTATTTCTGATTTACGATTTCCTTAACTTGTTGCAGGCGCTCCCACTCCAGGCTTGCCATGATAAACGGACCCACCGCTTTGGGGTCATTACTACGGATTGTTTCATTTATATAATAGGTGTAGTCGCCCATACGATAGTTCTTACCGCCCAAACCGGCAACCGCACAAGCCTTGGTTATAGTCACCACGCCGTCTTTATCCACTTCGATGAAATTATCGAGAATACCTTGATAACCTTTCAGCGCTACTTTCAGATAAGATTTATCAATATAACCTTTACGAACAGCTTTGAACAATGCATATACGAACATAGTAGAGCAAGAAGACTCCAGATAGTTCCCCTTCTCACCGCTCTTGTCCAACACCTGATACCACAATCCTGTCTTCGGATCTTGTATACGCTTCACCTGTGCAGCAATATTATTAAGGATAACCAACATCGAATCACGTCCGGCCTCATGCTTCGGGATAAAATCGAGTGCATCAACAAATGCCATAGCATACCAGCCCATAGCACGCCCCCAGCTGTGTTGCGATTGTCCCGTAACGGGGTCTGCCCAACGCTCCTTGCGGCTTACATCACAAGCATGACGATAGAGTCCGTTCTTCGGGTCGTATGTATGTCGGGCCACTGTAATGAACTGATTGACAATATCCTTATAATCCTGTACACGATTGTTGCGGAAAGCATATTCGGCATAGAAAGGCGCTCCCATATAGAGGCCATCCAGCCACATCTGGTTCGGATAAACCTTCTTATGCCAGAAACCGCCATCATCATTACGCGGATGGGTATCAAGCTGGCTGCGCAGCAAGTCAATCGCTTTTTTATATTTCTCGTCTTTCGTCTGTTCGTAGATACGGAACAGGAACTTTCCTGAGTTCAGACGGTCGATATTATATTCATGCAGTTTATAGGTCTCGATACTTCCGTCTTTGTGTATCATTGTGTCTGCATAAGCCAGGGCATAGTCGAACATTTTCTGGTCTCCATACGCATCGTATACATCCAGCATGGCCTGCAATTCCAGTCCGTGGCAATAATCCCATTTCAATTTCGGTTGGAAATCCAACTGCCATGATTCCGGGCAACGAATCATTTCCGACTCTACCATACGTACCGACCACGGTTGCTTATCGCTTACCTTCTGAGCAGCTAACTGGGTGGAGCAAATCAATGCTCCCATAACAAAAGTTTTACAAAGTAGATTGTTCATCATTCTGTTCTTGTTTTTAGGTATATAGATTATATTAAGTAATGTGACAAAGATAGCGGTTCTCACCTAAAACGTTGTGTACTTTTCGACTGAAAAGGTGCATTATTTATTTTTGCCCTCCGCAAAGTTAGTTTTTCGTGTACGAGAACGAGCGTTTTCGTGCACGATAACGAGTTTTTTTGCCATTTATTTGCACTTGAAACAAAAATTGCAGGAAATTAGACGAAAAATGTATTGATTTACATCAAATAATGTGTATTTTTGGCCCCAGAAATAAGAATTAATAATTTTAAATCAACGTATCATGAGTTTAAATCAAAATGCAATGGGAAAGATGACCAACTACAGGTGGACCATCTGTGCCATGTTATTTTTTGCGACAACAGTAAACTACCTTGACCGCCAGGTGCTGTCATTGACGTGGGATGAATTTATCAAACCTGAATTCCACTGGGACGAATCACATTACGGAACTATCACTTCTGTTTTCTCTATTGTTTATGCAGTATGTATGTTGTTTGCCGGTCGTTTTATCGACTGGATGGGTACTAAGAAAGGTTTCCTCTGGGCTATCGGCGTATGGTCGGCAGGTGCTTGTCTTCACGCTCTTTGCGGTGTTGTAACCGAACATTTCGTAGGTCTGCACAGTGCAGCCGAACTTATGGGCGCTACAGGTGATGTAGTGGTAACTATCGCCACCATCAGTATGTACTGTTTCCTTGCAGCCCGTTGTGTACTGGCACTTGGTGAAGCGGGTAACTTCCCCGCAGCCATCAAAGTGACTGCTGAGTATTTCCCTAAGAAAGACCGCGCGTATGCTACTTCTATCTTCAATGCCGGTGCTTCTATCGGTGCCCTGGTTGCTCCGTTGACTATTCCTTTGCTTGCCAAGGCATGGGGTTGGGAAATGGCTTTCATCGTAATTGGTGGTCTTGGATTTATCTGGATGGGCTTTTGGGTATTCATGTACTCTAAACCTTCTGAAAGCAAGCACGTGAACAAAGCCGAGCTTGAATACATCGAACAAGACAAGCACGAAGAAGGTGCAGCTCCCGTTGTAGAAGAGAAAGACGAAAAGAAGATGAAATTCTGGCAATGCTTCAGCTACAAACAGACGTGGGCATTCGCTTTCGGTAAATTCATGACTGATGGTGTATGGTGGTTCTTCTTGTTCTGGACTCCTTCTTATCTGAACACACAGTTCGGTATCAAAACCTCCGAAGGATTGGGTATCGCATTGATCTTTACTCTATATGCCATCACGATGCTTTCTATCTATGGCGGTAAATTACCTACCATTATTATCAACAGGACCGGTTTGAACCCCTATGCAGCACGTATGCGTGCGATGTTGATCTTCGCATTCTTCCCGCTGGTAGTATTGCTGGCACAGCCTTTGGGTACGATTTCTCCGTGGTTGCCGGTAATCATGATCGGTATCGGTGGTGCAGCTCACCAGTCTTGGTCTGCCAACATCTTCTCTACTGTAAGTGATATGTTCCCGAGAGCAGCTATTGCAAGTATTACGGGTATCGGTGGTATGGCCGGTGGTTTCGGCTCAATGATTCTCCAGAAAGTAGCCGGTAACTTGTTCGTATATTCATCCGGAAGCACAATGGTAGATGGAAAAGAAGTGGAAATGACTCATGATTTACTTGAGCAAGGTGCACAGTTCGTACGTCCTGCTATGGAATTTATGGGATTCTCCGGTAAACCCGCAGGCTACTTCATCATCTTCTGCGTATGTGCAGTAGCTTATTTGATTGGTTGGGTTGTAATGAAGGCTTTGGTTCCGAAATACAAACCTATCGTATTGGAATAATACCGGAATCATAGTATAAACAGATAACGAAAAAGGTGCTCTCTTTGCAGGGGAACCTTTTTTAGTATATATAGAAAAAGTACAGACACAAAAAAAGCCCCTTCTCACGAAGCGACTCTCTTCTGCTCTCTCCCGTGAAAAACGTGAACCTCAGTATACTTTAGCAATTTTACCTTCAAACGGTCCATGAGAGATACGGGAGCGCAAAACTTCAAGGTGAAAAAAAGGGAAGTCTCACGACTTCCACAATTCTTCTAACCTTAAATCTAAATCTCTATGAAAAAAACGTGCGACAAATATAGGGGTTTATCTCATTCAGAAATACTAATAAAATATATAAAGAAAAGAGGAACGTTTAAGATTTGCTAAATGAGGGCGACGAAGCCTTAGAGAACCGTATCTAACAAGTCCGCATAGATAGGGTTTTGTTGTAACAAATGGGGCACTCCTGTCATAAACAATTGCTTGCGGGCACGGGTAAGAGCTACGTTCAGTTTACGGTCAATCCACACTCCTCTCTCTTCCGTAAGATTGGCAAGGAACTTTAGCTGGTAAGTACGATTCACACAGAAGGAATAAATGATCACATCGCGCTCGCTTCCCTGAAAACGTTCGACGGTATCTACCAGGATGTCGTTCAAGGCCGGGATTCCCAAAACTGCAATTTCGCTTTTAATGAGGGCTATCTGACTACGATAAGGGGTGATGACGCCCAAAGTCAGAGTAGGCTGGAAGCCGGAACCGCCAGCCTCGTATTGCCGATAGACAGCCGCTGCCAGCCGGGCCACAAGCTGTGCTTCAAAATGATTAATCTTTGCCGATTGTGATGCTGCTTCCGGTTCGGAAGGAAGAAACGCCACGCGACGCACCAATATATCTGCAAACTCATCTCCTTCAAGTTCCGGAGCAAGTACAAGTTCGCCTTGCTGATGTGGCAAGCCGACTGTTTCCAGTAACCCGCCATAGAAGGCACGGTTCGGAAACCGCGCTACTTCCACGTTCATGCGTCCCTGGCGGCAAAGCATGTCATGGAAATGATTCATGGTTAGTGGTAAGTGATTAGCAGTGCAGGCAAGTTTACGGTAGAGACGTTCGAAAAAAGAATCTTTCAGGTTATGCAGTCCGATGCTGTGCAGACAATCCTCGCAGACCTCCGATTGGGATTCTGATTGAAGTACGACAGCAGGCAATTGCTTATGGTCGCCTATGAGGACGAACTTACCAATGGCATTTCCGCCAGCCACGTTCCGGGCACAGAGAAGTCCCAACAGTTGCGGTTCCAGTATCTGGGTGGCTTCATCCACAATAGCCACATCGAAAGTCTTCAGACGGAAAAGTTCGGTCTTGGAAGAGAATGTGGAGACTGTACCTACGAAAACACGGCAACGTTCTATCCGGGCATGCACTTCACGACGTGTGGAACAAGGTTCCAACACGTTCTCTATCAGATGTGAACGGAAAGAAGTATCACAGGAAAGTTCACTCCCGATACGGATAAAATCAATCCCGGGCGTTATAGCAGAGAGCGTCTTGCATATTTCATCTACTGCACGGTTCGTATACGAAAGCAGTAATATCTGTTTTCCCTCACGGTAGAAAGCTTCCACCATACCACGCAAAGCGCGGGAAGTCTTTCCCGTACCCGGAGGCCCGACCAAAAGGAAATAATCCTTTGCTGCCTGAGCTTTCAGGGTGATACGGGAGAAATCATCCGGAGCAGCCGCAATGCAAGCATCAAAAGAAGGGTCGAATTCCGGTTCACGCTGGAATAATAATAAATCCCGGCGATCCTTGTTCGCGGAAAGAAAAGCGGAAAGCCCCAGATACATACTGCGGAAAGAAGTATCCATATAGTCGTGCTCAATGGCATAGCGGCTGTCAAGAGGAAGCACAGAGGCGTTTTGCTGCGAAGCACGGAGGCGAACATGGATATCCCGGTCGGTGATCCGTTCGATATTTCCTTTGAATACCATTTTATTGGTTACATTATCCGCGGCATTATTACGTTGATACAGGACGACGGCATCACCTTCGCGGAAATTCGGTAAAGCCTGTGAAGGACGGGCGAATGATGATTCGCCCCTGCAAGGTGAACATAATGCTTGTGGGGGCGAATCATCATTCGCCCGCAACAACACAAGATACGCCTTATGCAGATCCGCCGCATGGTTCTCCTTGATGGTCAGGTCATACAAAATCTCGCCCGCCTCGCACTTTTCTTCAAGCGTAGACAACCACAACGCAGCAGCACCTGTACGGCCTTCATAGTCAATATCTCCCGATTTGGAAGTATATAATTCCTTGGTTATAAAGTTATAGAGCGTATGGAAATAGCACTGTTCCAGCGGAGTAAGCTTACAGATACGCTGCGCCACAGCATCAATGGACGGGCAAAGATAGCGTTTCCACAAAGTATTGTCCAGATGACGCTCGTTCAACGTATCCGGATTGATATCCTTCAACCGTTCCGCGGTGTAGTGCGGGCTGTTGCGCAACTGCATACCGTATTCATTTGCCACAATCCGGTTGCGTACATCCATTACACGCCGCACCATCGCCCAGGATGGGCGGGCAGGATATAACAACGGGTAACGGGTATACAGCAGATACGCCTTCACCTTGCGGTGATCCATCCCCATAGAATATTCCAGCACAGCCTGATAGAGCAGCATCTGTACTTTGTTATTTTCCTTTGGTTCCACTTTGCCCCGGATAGAGTATTCATCCGCTTTGCCCGACTTCATTTCTATGAAAGACGACATGTCACGCTGCATATAGTCCAAACGTCCCTGCAAGCCCAGGGCTTCACAAATATAGGTAGGCTCCAACACCGCATCCGCCTTGTCCAGTTCATAACCGGGAGCGCGGAATGTCTCCGTCACCGTTTGCCGGATATGATCGAAGTGCCGCTTACAATCCGCAAAAAACTCTTTTTCCTTCTCCCTGTCCAGTAAATCGGCACAGGCAGCCAGTTCAATGGAATAGATACGGAAGGCTTTCTTCATACAAGCCAGATAATCAGGTTCTTCCTTAGCGTAAATCCATTCATCCAGAAAAAGATTGGCGATGTTACCAAGCAAGAGGGGACGTGTATTATCGGGCGACTGCAAGCGCGCCAGCAGATAATTGGCGGGATGATGCCCGTAATCTTTGAAACATTCTGCAAGAGAACTGATATCCAACAGATAATCAGGCTCCAAAATGATAAAGGAAGGCGTCAGGATGCCTGCTTCATCCACAGCCACATCCAACAAGTTGACTTGCGCATGACGCCACAGCAGCCGACAGGTTTCGGCAAACTCTTCATTCACCTGCGGCACATTATAACGCACCCGCAACGGTTCGTCGGCAACGGTGTCTACAGGAGATACATATAAAAAGGCCTCATCGGCATACTGGAAACAGACACGCATCCGTCTTACCCGTTCCCTGGCGGGTGGAGAAACGATATAAGTGGCATCTGCACGAGGTAACAGGCGATAGAGCACGGCAGGAATTTCGTCTCCCGTAAGCCGTTTCACAAAGAAAGCCAGTGTCTTGACATCCCGTAAGAGATTCTCACGCGAGGGTTCAGCCTGCCGGTTCAGTACGGCATTGGAAGTCAGACGGAAAGTATGCAGACGATTTTGTTCTACGACAGACAGTCCGGCTTTGGACGCTACGAAACTGATGCGTGCGGAGAGGTCGGTCATTTGCAAGCTGCCATCCGGCATCTGTGTACGGCAAAGGCGTTCCAGAAACTCACGGAGCTGGCGGTAAGCCGCCGTCAGCGGAATGTCTTCATCCCGGCAGACGGTAAGTAAAAAGTGATAGTATTCGTGTACGTCTTCTTCCATCATTCCTCCTTGTCTTCATCAGTCTCGTCCGCGTCGGTCTTCTTGTCCTTAATCATCAAGATACTCAACTCATAGAGCAGATAAAGCGGAACGGAAACCACGGTCAGAGTGAAAGGGTCGCCCGTCGGGGTAATGATAGCCGCGACAATTACGATAATCACCAGTGCATGACGGCGATACTTGCGCAGGAAAGATTTGTGCACCAGTCCCAGCAATGAAAGCAGCCAGGTCACCAATGGCAACTCAAAGGCAAGGCCCATGCAAAGCACCAGCATCATAAAATTGTCTATATAGGAGTTCAGGGAAATCTGATTCTCGATAGCCGCGCTCAATTGATAAGTGGAAAGGAAACGCAACGTCAACGGATAAACCATGAAATAGCCCAGCAGCACGCCGAGGAAAAACATCACCGTACCGATGCACAAGGCTTTCTTTACCCCACGGCGCTCATTGGGATAGAGTGCGGGACTGATAAATTTCCATATTTCAAAGAAAATATAAGGTGTAGCCGTCACCACCGACATCCAGAAAGCGGTGGACATATGTATAAAGAAGGGGGCTGCCAGATTGATATTGATAAGTTTGACATGGAAATCCTGTGTAAAGAAATCATCGTGAAGATCGAAGACTTTACCTACATAACGCAATACGTCATAAAAGATAAAATCATTGTGACAAGGTGCCAACACTACATTATCAAACAGCCACGGCATCGCAATGAAGTAACCGACAGCCAACACAAACCATACGCCGAGTACGCGAAACAGCACACGGCGCAATTCGTCCAAATGATCCCAAAAAGTTAGTTCTTTATCCGCCATAATTGAGTGAAAAAGCTACAGACTACAAAGTATAAAAGATAAGTACTCACTCATAATTAATGCGAATCAGGAGTTGAAACAGATTCATAACGGTACAGAAATGAAGCAAATAAGGAATGAGATAGACGATAATTTTGCGCAGCCTAAGGCTGAAAGCCTTTCATCTTATAGCCCGGGGCAACGCCCTGGGGATTAGTATATATCTTTGCGCCCTGTAAGGGCAAAAGCCCGTATGTGGTGTTATGCCCTTACAGGGAGTAAGATTGTGTGGTACGGTTCATTCCCAGGGCGTTGCCCCGGGCTATAAGATGAAAGCCTTTCAGGCTTAAGCTGCGCTATACTATTAAGAAATTAAAGTCCGCGTTCATCCGCCTTATCCGCATCGTCCGCGTACCCATTTGTTTCATATCCTAATAATCAGGAGCTAAATTCAACTCCTGATTCGCATAACTTAGTTTATACTATAAGGAAAAGATAATTCAGAGGGGTGTATGGTTTAGATATACGGACTATCTGTCATCCTGAGCTTGTCAAAGGATGACAGATACTACCGACTATCAAAAGCAGAACACTAAATTATCATTTCTCCTTTGAAACCGGCTCGTCTATATCTTCCTTGGTTTTATTGATTTCTTCTTTTGCTTCGTTCACACCTTCCTTGAAGCTCTTCACGCCTTTTCCGAGTCCCTTCATCAGTTCGGGGATTTTCTTACCACCAAACAACAACAGGATTAGCAAAGCAATGATGACCCATTCGGACCCACTGGGCAAAAAGCCTAATAAGAGTAAGTTTGTCATATCCGTAGTATTTTTTAATTTGATGCAAATATAATGGTTTCACTACAGATTACACAGATTTACACTGATTAAAACGAAAACTTTCTGCGCCAAGCCGAATATCCGGGAAGAGCATACAACTCACGGATGGACTGCTAATCCTGATAATACACCCGTTTCACCCGCGTCGAGACACTCGTCAACACTTCGTAAGGGATGGTTTCGAGTATATCAGAAAGCACCGTAATGGGCAGATGGTCACCGAATATCTCTACCGTATCGCCCTCCTTACAGTCTATATCCGTCACGTCGATCATGCAGACATCCATACAGATATTGCCAACATAAGGCGCACGCTGCCCGTTCACCAGGCAATAAGCATGACCGTTACCAAGATGGCGGTTCAGCCCGTCGGCATACCCGATAGGCAATGCGGCAATGCGCGAATTACGCGTCAGGTGTCCCTTGCGGCTATATCCCACCGTATCTTCTTCGGGCACTTCACGTATTTGCAGGATGGTCGTTTTCAGCGTACTCACATTATTTATAATACTGTTGTCAATCGGGCTGATACCATACAGACCGATGCCCAGACGCACCATATCAAACTGCGCCCCCGGGAAACGCTCGATACCTGCCGAGTTGCAGATATGCCGCAGTATCTTATGCGGAAACGCCTCCTGCAATTGCATGGATGCCGCTTCAAACGCCTCGATCTGCCCACGTGTAAACGCATCAAACTGTGCCGCATCACTACCCACAAAGTGAGAGAACACCGAACGCGCGATCACCGCATTCTGGCTTTTCAAACGCTCAATAAGCCGTGGCATATCGTCGGCAGCGAATCCCAGGCGATGCATACCCGTATCCAGTTTGATATGAATAGGGAAATTAGTGATACCTTCCTTCTCCGCTTCCTTGATCAGCGCATCCAGCAGATGAAAGCTATACACTTCCGGCTCCAGTTTATAGTCAAACATGGTCTTGAACGCCGTCATCTCGGGATTCATGATGATGATGCTTGCCGTGATGCCCGCCTTACGCAGTTCGGAACCTTCGTCCGCCACAGCCACCGCCAGATAATCGACATGATGTTCCTGCAACGTTTTGGCAATCTCATACGAACCGGCACCATAGGCAGAGGCTTTCACCATACATACCATCTTTGTCTCCGGCCTCAACCGGCTGCGATAATAGTTCAGGTTGGCTACCATGGCACCAAGATTCACCTCAAGAATCGTCTCATGCACCTTCTTCTCCAGTTCTTCCGTCAAAGTGTCGAAGCCGAACTGACGGGCGCCTTTTATCAATATAATCTCATTTTCCAGTCGCAAGTCTCCACGCGAAATGGCGCGCAACAATGCCTCCGTATCAGGATAGAAAGCCTTTTCGATATCAAACCGTGCAGCACACGAAGAAATCTCACTCCCCACCCCTATGATACGCTCGATACCACGGCTGCCCACCAGTTGCGAAACCTTCCGGTAAAGCGTCGGTGCATTCTGCCCTGTCTCCAGTATATCTGAAAGGATCAGTGTACGTTTCAATCCGTTGCTCTGCGAACGGCGGTACAGAAAATCGAGCGCAATGTCCAGCGAAGCAAGGTCGCTGTTATAGCTATCATTTATCAGCAGGCAACCATTTTTGCCTTCCTTCACTTCCAGACGCATAGCCACCGGCTCCAGAGTCGTCATACGCTCCGTAATCTTCCCGGCAGGAAGCATCAGATAGAGGCAGGCCGCCAGACAGTTCAGAGAGTTCTCAATAGAAGCATCGTCAATGAAAGGCAGCATAAACGTATTGTCCATCTCCAGATAGCGGTAAGAGATGACCGTGCAATCCTCCTTCTTCTCCACCTTACTAATGAATAGAGGACGCTCCATATCCTTCCGGCTCCACGCTATCTCACGGGCACTGAGCATGGATTTCGCCACGCAGTTACTGATGAATTCATCGTCTCCGTTATAAATAACCACATCACAGTTTTTGAACAACGTCAGTTTCTCCATACATTTCTCTTGCAGAGAGAAGAAATTCTCCTGATGGGCACCACCAATATTGGTCAGTATGCCAATAGTAGGCTTGATGATATTCTGTAAGGCACGCATCTCTCCCATTTCCGAAATGCCTGCTTCAAAGATAGCAAGTTCGGATTGCCCGTTCATCTGCCAAACAGACAAAGGAACGCCAATCTGCGAGTTATAACTGCGTGGTGAACGGACAATCACCCGTTCAGGACTGAGCAATTGATGAAGCCACTCTTTCACAATGGTTTTTCCGTTGCTGCCCGTAATGCCGATTACCGGTATCTGGAACTGCTCCCGATGTTGCTCTGCCAACTTCTGCAAGGCCTTTAGGGGATCGGAAACCACTAAAAAATTGACAATTGACAATTGACAATTGACAATTCTATGCAGCGTGACAGCGCGCAGCCCATTGTCAATTGTCAATTGTCCATTGTCAATTTCCCATTGTCCATTGTCAATTGCTTTAAGGGTTTCTTGGGTGACCACAAAGTTGCGGACGCCTCGGGAGTATAAATCAGGGATATAGCGGGCGCCATCGTTGCGTTTGGTGGCCAGGGCAAAAAACAGCGTTTCTTCGGGGAAACTCAAGGAACGGCTGTCGGTCAGTAACCAGTCTATGGTTGCCGGCGCGTCCCCCACACGCCGTGCACCGATGCGTTCGGCTATTGTTTCAATTGTATATGACATATTTCTTTCTCGTTTTGGAAATCTAAGTACGGGTATTTTTTGTTAAGTCGGTCTATTTTTAACACAATTTGTCCTAAAAAACGCTTATGCTCGTCTGACTCCGGATGAAAGGGCTTGTGAGATAACGCTTTATTGATATTTTCACTTTCCTGCATAATCTCTAACGCATCCTCAGAGAGGCAGGTCTGCACAAACTTCTCCCATACGTAGCGCACCGCTTGGGGGGATGGGTGCATCATGTCGTCGGCATAAAAACGGTAGTCACGCAGCTCGTCGAGCAAGAGTTCGTAGGCCGGAAAATAAAAGACATGTTCGGGAAAAACAGCGTGCAGCTGGTCTATGGCAAGCAGAAGCGCAGCTTTGCTCAGTTGGTTGGCATGCATTCCGTCGCGTACATGCCGGATAGGGCTGACGGTAAGGATGACTTTCAGCTTCGGATTCCGGGCTATCAGGCCGGAGAACAGGGAAGTATAGTCCGATACTATTTCTTGCACGCTAAGGCGGCGACGGGTAAAGACAGACTCCGGTTGTTTATGACAGTTTGCCACAACGCGTCCTGTTTGTTCGTACACCCACGATGTGCCGAAAGTCAGCAGCAGACAGTTCAGTTGGTGGATGCGGGTATGCGCCGCTTGCAAACGGGTGTTGATGCGCCGCAAAGTTTCTTCTGCCGAAGTGGAAGAGAAATCTCCGTGATGCATCGGACTGTGCCAGCATTCACGGAAGAAGAACAAATCTTCTTCCGTATAAATCCGGCCCGACACCACCTCGCGCAAAGCTGCCGAAACCGACAGTGGATTGTAAAGGACTCCAAAAGGATTCACATCCGGACGAAACTTGGCGTCTGCCAGCAATGCACCGATATGGGTGGCAAAGCAAGACCCCATCAGCAGAAGTTCGTCCGACTGGACGAAACGGGGCAGGCCGGAAGGTAATTCAACGGGAGTAAAAAAGTTCATAATTCTCTGTTTACATCATCATATTTTTCCGGATAGAGAATTTCACAATAGCCATTGCCTGAATGGAAGAGAAAGGAACATCCATCGGTTCGTGGTGCGGATTGTAACTCACCAGCCTGATATACCCTTCTATGTCGGAACGATTCACGTATTTCACTGTCAGATACTCGTCGCCATCAATACAGAATGAAACCAGATACATTTCACCATAAATGACATTTCCGAAGCTGTTGATTTCCTTGAAACCTACGATGTCTCCCGACTTCAGGATGGGATACATGCTGTCTCCGCTGATGTAGACCGCACCGTCGCACACGGGAATACTGGGAATTTGTATTTTACCTACCACGTACTGCTGCTTGTTGGCAAGCAAGGTCCGCAGGTTAGCGGCAGCGGCGATATCATACAGCATCACAGTGCGGTCTTTCAGCGCATCGGAAGTTTCCGACTGAGGGATGAGGGGCTTCTTTCCCAGCAATAGCCAGTTATAGTCCACATCTTTCAATTTACTCAGTAACAACGGAAAGTCTATACTATTTCGCGCAACCCAGTTACTAAGTGTAGAACGCGACACCCCCAGATAAGCAGCCAGGTCAGCATCGGTTTTAAAGTTCAATACACGTTTGGCGCGCTTCACAATGTCTGCTACATTAAACAAGAGATCTTTTTCTTTTTCCATTTTAAATCAAGTTCTAAAGGCATGCGTTTTCTATACGAAAATCCAATTTATATTTGCCGCAGCAAAACTAATCAATTTGTTTCTAAACAAACAAACAAAAGTATGAAAGTTACGAAAAAGCAGTATGAACTTCTTTCATTGCCCAATCAGAATAGAAGAAAATCGGCAAAATGTCCTCATCTGCAAAACTCCGGAGAAGTTAAAGAGCCAGAGATTGAGTTTTTTTTGGAGAAAAAGGAAATACCTTCCGTTTTCTTTTACTAATTTTGCAATTTGTAATCCTCAGAACAGAGATGAAGACAGAGACAACAACATATAACTTGCTGAATTCCATTTCCAACCCCGAAGACCTGCGTAAACTTAGTGTTGAGCAACTTCCGGAAGTTTGCAAAGAATTGCGGCAAGACATTATAAAAGAAGTTTCGTGCAACCCGGGACACTTTGCAGCCAGTCTGGGGACGGTAGAACTGACCGTCGCCCTGCACTATGTGTTCAATACCCCCTACGACCGCATTGTGTGGGACGTAGGCCATCAGGCTTATGGACACAAGATACTGACCGGACGCAGGGAAACATTCTCTACCAACCGGAAATTCAAAGGTATCCGTCCATTCCCCTCTCCCGACGAAAGTGACTATGACACTTTCACTTGCGGACATGCGTCCAATTCCATTTCGGCTGCGCTGGGCATGGCAGTGGCCGCCGCCGAAAAGGGCGAAGAAGACCGCCATGTGGTCGCCATAATCGGCGACGGTTCGATGAGCGGCGGTCTGGCTTTCGAGGGTTTGAACAACGCCTCCACCACATCAAACAATCTCCTCATTATCCTCAACGATAATGACATGGCGATTGACCGCAGTGTAGGTGGCATGAAACAGTATTTGTTCAATCTGACGACTTCCAACCGCTATAACCAGTTGCGTTTCAGAATATCAAAAATGCTCTTCAAGGTAGGTATCCTCAACGAAAACCGCCGCAAGGCACTGATTCGCTTTGGCAATAGCCTGAAATCGATAGCTGCCCAACAACAGAATATTTTCGAAGGAATGAATATCCGCTACTTCGGTCCTATCAACGGACACGATGTAGTAAATATCGCACGGATTCTGCGGGATATAAAGGATATGAAAGGCCCGAAAATCCTGCATCTGCACACCATCAAAGGAAAAGGTTTCAAACCCGCCGAGATAGCACCGGGCATCTGGCATGCACCGGGCAAGTTCGATCCCGAAACCGGCGAACGCTTCATGGCAGATACACACAACCTGCCCCCACTCTTTCAGGACGTGTTCGGCGAAACCCTTGTGGAACTCGCCAAACAGAATCCACGCATTGTCGGTGTCACCCCTGCCATGCCTACAGGCTGTTCCATGAACATGCTGATGCAGGCAATGCCCGACCGCGCTTTCGACGTAGGCATTGCCGAAGGACATGCCGCCACCTTCTCGGGGGGTATGGCGAAGGAAGGAATGCAACCGTTCTGCAACATCTATTCCTCGTTCATGCAGCGCGCTTACGACAATGTAATTCACGATATTGCCATTCTCAAACTTCCCGTCGTGCTCTGCCTTGACCGCGCCGGACTGGTAGGTGAAGACGGACCGACACACCACGGTGTGTTCGACCTGGCATACTTCCGCCCCGTACCCAACCTGACCATATCCTCACCCATGAACGAGCACGAGTTGCGCCGCCTGATGTACACGGCGCAACTGCCGGACAAGGGTCCGTTCGTCATCCGTTACCCGCGTGGACGGGGTGTGCTGACGGACTGGCAATGCCCGTTGGAAGAAATACCCGTAGGCAAAGGACGCAAGCTGAAAGAGGGTAAAGACCTTGCTGTCGTCACCCTCGGCCCGATAGGTAATGTAGCCGCAAAGGCCATAGAACAGGCAGAAAAAGAAAAGAATATCTCAATAGCACATTATGACCTGCGTTTCCTCAAGCCTCTGGATGAGGAGATGCTGCACGAAATAGGACGCTCATTTTCCCGCATCGTCACCATTGAAGACGGCATACGGAAAGGCGGTATGGGTACTGCCATTCTGGAATTTATGTCGGATAATGGATATACACCGCATGTGGAACGCATAGGTGTACCGGACCAATTCATCGAACACGGAACGGTACAGCAATTATATCACGTGTGCGGAATGGATGAAGAAGGGATAATGGCTACGATCAGTAAGTAAAAAGAACATAAAATGGCTACAATTTGTTGCCAGTTGAAAGAGTAATAGAAAAGCAATGAAGATTATTATTGCCGGTGCCGGCGCAGTAGGCACACACTTGGCAAAATTGCTGTCCCGCGAGAAACAGGACATCATACTGATGGACGACAACGAGGAAAGGTTGAGTACGCTCAGTTCCAACTTTGACTTGATGACGGTTACGGCATCACCCACTTCCATTCAGGGATTGAAGGAGGTAGGGGCTAAAGAGGCGGACTTGTTCATAGCCGTCACTCCTGATGAAAGCCGTAACATAACTGCCTGTATGCTCGCCACCAATCTGGGTGCGAAGAAAACCGTTGCCCGTATCGACAATTATGAATATCTCCTGCCCAAGAATAAGGAGTTCTTCCAGAAACTGGGCGTTGACTCGCTGATTTATCCCGAAATGCTTGCCGCCAAAGAAATCGTATCTTCCATACGCATGAGTTGGGTGCGCCAGTGGTGGGAGTTCTGCGGCGGGTCACTGATACTGATCGGTACCAAGATGCGCGAAAAGGCGGAGATACTGGATATTCCCCTGCACCAGCTCGCCGGAACGGACAAGCCCTACCACGTGGTAGCCATCAAACGCGGCAATGAAACACTCATCCCCCGGGGTGACGATGTAATCAAACTGCACGATATCGTTTATTTCACCACCACACGCAAGTACGTACCTTATATACGTAAGATAGCCGGTAAAGAAGATTATGCCGACGTGCGCAACGTGATGATTATGGGCGGAAGCCGCATTGCCGTGCGCACCGCACAATATGTGCCCGACTATATGCAGGTGAAGATTATAGATAACGACCTGAACCGTTGCAACCGCCTGACGGAAATTCTTGATGACAAAGTCATGATTATCAACGGCGACGGACGGGACATGGACTTACTAATCGAAGAAGGCCTGAAAAATACGGAGGCTTTTGTTGCCCTGACGGACAATTCGGAAACTAACATTCTCTCCTGCCTTGCCGCCAAGCGCATGGGCGTCAGCAAGACGGTGGCGGAAGTGGAAAACATAGATTATATAGGTATGGCGGAAAGCCTCGACATCGGTACGGTAATCAACAAGAAAATGATTACCGCCAGCCACATCTACCAGATGATGCTGGATGCTGACGTCAGCAACGTGAAGTGCCTGACATTTGCCAATGCCGACGTTGCGGAATTCACCGTGAAAGCCGGTTCCAAAATCACCAAACATCAGGTGAAAGACCTCGGACTGCCAAAGGGAACCACCATCGGAGGATTAATCCGCCAGGGCGAAGGTGTCGTGGTGATGGGTAATACACAGATATTGCCGGGCGACCATGTGGTGGTATTCTGCCTGAATATGATGATTAAAAAGATTGAGAAATACTTTAATTAGTTGAGAGTTGATTAATTTCAAAACGGTTATACGGATTATCGGCATCCTCCTGTTGCTGGAGACGGTGATGCTGTTGATTTGCTCGGGGGTTTCATTCTATTATCAGGATGAAGCTCTGGTGGACTTCTGGGTGTCGGCAGGTATTACAGCAGGCGTCGGGCTGCTTCTGGCAATCATGGGCAAGGGCGGTAACCGCCAATTGACACGCAGGGATGGCTATGTACTTGTCAGCTTCGCCTGGGTGGCATTTTCTCTTTTCGGCATGCTGCCGTTCTATATCAGCGGATATATCCCCAGCATTACCAACGCTTTCTTTGAAACCATGTCCGGTTTCAGCAGCACAGGTGCCACGATACTGGACGACATTGAAGCATTGCCTCACGGACTGCTCTTCTGGCGCAGCATGACGCAATGGATAGGTGGTTTGGGAATTATCATGTTCACCATCGCCATACTTCCGATATTCGGTGTCAGCGGTTTGCAGGTATTCGCCGCCGAAGCCAGTGGGCCGACACACGACAAGGTACACCCGCGCATCGGCATCACCGCCAAATGGATTTGGAGTATCTACGCAGGTATCACCTGTATTCTCGTTGCCCTGTTGATGCTGGGCGGAATGAATTGGTTCGATAGTGTTTGCCACGCCTTCGCCACTACCGGAACGGGTGGATTTTCAACCAAACAGGCCAGTGTAGCCTATTATAACTCTCCGTATATCGAATACGTCATATCCATCTTCATGTTTATTTCGGGCATCAACTTCACGTTGCTGCTGTTCTTCGTCAACCGGAAATTCAAGAAGGTTATCAATGATGCCGAGTTGAAATGGTATTTCTGGTCGGTGGTGCTGTTCACCGGAGTAATCGCCGTGATACTTTATTATTCCAAACCTATGGGAATGGAAGAATCGTTCCGCCAATCATTGTTCCAGGTGATTTCACTGCATACCTCCACCGGATTTGCTACTGCCGACTATATGCTATGGCCTGCTGTGACGTGGGGACTGCTGACCATCGTCATGCTGATGGGTGCCTGTGCGGGCAGTACGACGGGCGGATTGAAATGCATCCGTATGGTCATCCTCGGCAAAGTGACCCGCAATGAGTTCAAGCATATTCTTCACCCGAATGCGATATTGCCGGTGCGGCTCAATAAACAGGTGATTTCACCTTCCGTGCAATCTACCGTGCTGGCTTTCTGCTTTATATATGCGGTAATCATCATTATCAGCGTACTGATTATGATGGGACTGGGCATCGGATTTGTAGAATCCGTGGGCTGCGTGGTTTCCAGTATCGGCAATATGGGTCCCGGTCTGGGAGAAACGGGTCCTGCTTTTTCATGGAATGCATTGCCCGATATGGCGAAATGGCTGCTGGCTTTCCTCATGCTCCTGGGACGCCTCGAACTGTTCACCGTATTGCTGCTTTTCACCCCCGAATTCTGGAAGAGGAGTTGACGGAAGGTCAAAAAGTGCTAAAAACTGAACATTTTGACATCTCTGTATAACAAAATAGCCAATAATTGTTATACATTTGCAGCCGAATGAAAAAGTAGTTGTATGAAACAGTGTATAAAATACCTCATGATCCTCTTACTCGGCGTATTGCTGTACGACGGTGCAGCGCAAGCGGCGGGTATATCATGCACTTTCATACGCAACAATGACGATGAGCGCTGTATCTTGTCTCAAGCCCCTACTTCACATCAACAGAACATCCGTAACATCTATAACCGTTTCCTTTCCACATCTCTTTATATAGATAATGTGGACAGTACGCAAGTGCCCGGCAACAAGAGCGTCCTGCTATTACTGAATTACTTCCGGATGCGTTGGCTGGCGGAGTCTCCAGCCTGTGGTTCATTGTTGCATGCCTCTTTCTATCCTGTGCCCGATCCGCTCTCTTACTATGTCTTCGGGCTGAGAAAGATAATCATTTGATAAAATAAGTCGGGCAGACTGCAAAGTTTGCCAAAGTCCGTCGAAGGCGATTCAGAGGGATTGCTCCTTTCGGCCAACTATCCTATTATATACATCTAAAAGATAATTAGATTTATGAACTTTACTTTGTTAGTAGTCGTCTTGCTGACGGCAATTGCTTTCGTGGGTATTGTTATCGCGCTGTCCAAAGCGATATCACCCCGTTCGTACAATCCACAGAAGATGGAAGCGTACGAGTGTGGTATTCCTACCCGTGGTAAATCATGGATGCAATTCCGGGTGGGTTACTACCTGTTTGCCATCCTGTTTCTGATGTTCGATGTGGAAACAGTATTCCTGTTCCCGTGGGCGGTTATAGCCCGTGACCTGGGAATAGCGGGATTACTCAGTATCTTATTTTTCTTACTCATCCTCGTATTAGGACTTGCCTATGCATGGCGGAAAGGAGCATTGGAATGGAAATAAAGAAAAAGCCAAAAATAAAATCTATCCCGTATGAAGAATTTACGGATAATGAAACGTTGGAGAAACTCGTTCGCGAACTTAATGCCGGAGGTGCAAACGTTGCCCTCGGTGTGCTGGACGACTTCATCAACTGGGGACGCAGCAATTCGCTGTGGCCGCTTACGTTTGCAACAAGTTGTTGCGGTATCGAGTTCATGGCACTGGGTGCCGCGCGCTATGACATGGCGCGCTTCGGATTTGAAGTAGCCCGTGCCAGTCCGCGACAGGCAGATATGATTATGGTGTGCGGAACTATTACAAATAAGATGGCACCTGTACTGAAACGTTTGTACGACCAGATGCCCGACCCGAAATACGTGGTTGCCGTGGGGGGATGCGCCGTCAGTGGCGGACCGTTCAAGAAATCATACCATGTGGTGAACGGGGTTGACAAGGTCTTGCCGGTGGATGTGTACATCCCGGGATGCCCGCCTCGTCCGGAAGCATTCTATTACGGTATGATGCAGTTGCAACGCAAAGTGAAGATAGAGAAATTCTTCGGCGGAGTGAATAGAAAAGAACCCAAACCGAAAGAGGAGACAGAAAAATAATCAGAATATGGATAATATACGATTTATAAAACCTGCGGACTTACATGCCGAAATGCTCCGTTTGCGTCGCGAAGAGCAGATGGACTTCCTGAAATGCCTGAGTGGTATGGATTGGGGGGAACCCACCGAGGGTGATGCACCGGACACTCCACGTGGACTGGGTATTGTCTACCTGCTGGAATCCACCGTCACCGGCAAACAGGCAGCAGTGCGCACCGCCACCCTGGACCGCGAAAATCCTGAATTGCCCAGTGTCAGCGACATCTGGAAGGCAGCAGACTTCAATGAGCGTGAAGTATATGACTTTTACGGCATCGTCTTCATAGGACATCCCGATATGCGCCGCCTCTACCTGCGTAACGATTGGGTAGGCTACCCCATGCGTAAAGATAATGACCCCGAAAAGGATAATCCGCTGCGCATGGACAATGAAGAAACCATAGATACCACCACCGAACTGGAACTGAACCCGGACGGTACGGTGAAGAATAAAGAGCTCATACTCTTCGGTGACGAAGAATATGTGGTGAACATCGGTCCGCAGCACCCCGCAACACATGGTGTAATGCGTTTCCGTGTATCACTGGAAGGTGAAACCATCGACAAGATAGATGCCAACTGCGGATACATACACCGGGGTATCGAAAAGATGTGCGAAAGCCTTACCTACCCGCAGACGCTGGCACTGACCGACCGCCTTGATTATCTGGGCGCTCATCAGAACCGCCACGCCCTGTGTTCGTGCATCGAGCAGGCAATGGGTATTGAAGTGAGCGACCGCGTGAAGTATATCCGCACCATTATGGACGAGTTGCAACGTATCGACTCGCACTTGCTGTTCTACTCTTGTCTGGCAATGGACCTCGGCGCCTTGACCGCCTTCTTCTACGGTTTCCGCGACCGCGAGAAGATACTCGACATCTTCGAGGAAACCTGCGGCGGACGCCTCATCATGAACTACAACACCATCGGTGGCGTGCAGGCCGACCTGCATCCCAACTTCCAGAAGCGGGTGAAAGAGTTTATCCCCTACCTGCGTGGCATCATCCACGAATATCACTTGGTGTTCACCGGCAACATCATCGCCCAGCAACGCCTGAAAGGCGTAGGTGTGCTAAGCCGCGAAGATGCCATCGCCTTCGGAGCTACGGGCGGCACAGGACGTGCCAGCGGCTGGGCTTGCGACGTGCGCAAACGTCATCCGTACGGAGTATATGACAAGGTGGACTTCAAGGAAATTGTCTACACCGAAGGCGACTCATGGGCACGCTACATGGTTCGTATGGACGAAATCATGGAAAGCATGAATATCATCGAGCAACTCATCGACAACATCCCCGAAGGTCCCTACCAAGAGAAGATGAAACCCATTATCCGCGTACCGGAAGGACAGTATTATACTGCCGTAGAGGGTAGCCGCGGTGAGTTCGGCGTCTTCCTGGAAAGTCACGGTGACAAAACGCCTTACCGCCTGCACTTCCGCTCCACGGGATTGCCATTGGTGAGCGCCGTAGATACCATCTGTCGCGGGGCAAAGATTGCCGACCTGATTGCCATAGGTGGAACGCTGGACTATGTAGTTCCGGATATTGATAGGTAGTGTAAATGAAGAATGATGAATTAAGAATGAAGAATTAAAGAGTGCAACAATACAGCACAATTTTCTACCTCTTAATTCGTAAGTCTGATAAATAATTAAATAAAAGAATGAATACGCCATCATCCGCATGGTAATTCTTCATTCTTCATTATTAATTCTTAATTTAAACAACGTGTTTGACTTTAGTATAGTAACCAACTGGATTCACCAGACGCTGACTTCCTTCATGCCGGAAGGTCTGGCGATATTCCTCGAATGTGTAGTGATAGGCGTATGCATCATTCTGATGTATGCCGTACTCGCCATCATTCTTATTTATATGGAGCGCAAGATATGTGCTTTCTTCCAATGCCGCCTCGGTCCGAACCGTGTGGGTAAATGGGGTAGCATCCAGGTCATCTGCGACGTGTTGAAGATGCTCACCAAAGAGATCTTCACTCCGAAGGAAGCCGACCGTTTCCTCTATAACCTGGCGCCGTTCATGGTGATTATCGCCTCGTTCCTGACGTTCGCCTGTCTGCCTGTCAATAAGGGTATGGAAGTGCTGGACTTCAATGTGGGTGTGTTTTTCCTGCTGGCAGCATCCAGCATCGGTGTATTAGGAATTTTGCTGGCAGGCTGGAGCTCCAACAACAAGTTCTCTCTTATCGGCGCCATGCGAAGCGGAGCACAGATCATCTCGTATGAATTGTCCGTAGGATTGAGCATATTGACGATGGTAGTACTGATGGGAACCATGCAGTTCTCCGAAATCGTAGAAGGACAGGCCGACGGCTGGTTCATCTTCAAGGGACATATCCCGGCAGTGATTGCCTTTATCATCTACCTGATTGCCGGAAACGCTGAGTGTAACCGTGGACCGTTCGACTTGCCGGAAGCAGAAAGCGAATTGACGGCTGGGTACCACACCGAATATAGCGGTATGCACTTCGGTTTCTTCTATCTGGCTGAATACCTGAACCTGTTCATCGTGGCCAGTGTGGCTGCCACCATCTTCCTGGGCGGCTGGATGCCGTTGCACATTGCAGGACTGGATGGCTTCAACGCTGTAATGGATTATATTCCGGGCTTTGTCTGGTTCTTTGGTAAGGCATTCTTCGTAGTGTTCCTGCTGATGTGGATTAAGTGGACATTCCCCCGCTTGCGTATCGACCAGATTCTGGCGCTGGAATGGAAGTACCTGGTACCTATTTCAATGGTGAACCTCATCATCATGGTACTGATTGTTGTATTTAAACTACACTTTTAGCCGACGTAGCGCCGGAGCAGGGTTTCCCTTCGGACCGGCGTAGCGCCGGGGCAGGATTTCCCTTCGGATAAATTAAATATAAAGAGATAATGAAAGATAAGAACGAAACATATAGTTATTTGGGCGGACTGGTGCATGGCATCGGCTCCTTGCTGACGGGTATGAAAACTACCATGACCGTCTTCTGCCGCCGGAAAGTGACGGAGCAATACCCCGAGAACCGTGCGACATTGAAGATGTTCGACCGCTTCCGTGGTTCGCTGACCATGCCTCATAACGACCAGAACGAGCATCGCTGCGTAGCGTGCGGACTGTGCCAGATGGCATGCCCCAACGATACCATCACGGTGACAAGTGAAATGATAGAGACTGAAGACGGCAAGAAAAAGAAGATATTGGCAAAGTACGAGTACGACCTCGGTTCGTGCATGTTCTGCCAGCTCTGTGTCACAGCTTGCCCGCACGATGCGATTACGTTCGATACCGGCTTTGAACATGCAGTGTTCGACCGCACGAAGCTGGTGAAGACGCTGAATCATCCGGGCAGTCACGTTGTAGAGAAAAAGAAACCGGAGTAACTCCATTCCCCTCCTCCAGGGAGGAGGGGTGCCCACAGGGCGGGGTGGTAGGTAGAAACATAAAGATAAATCATTCTTTAAAAAGAACTTCCCTTCCTACCACCTCCCCTTCGGGTACTCCTCCTCCCTGAAGGAAGAGAACGGAGATAGAATTAAGAAATAATAAAGTTAAAAGAATATGGAAATAACCCTTGAAACCGTAGTATTCTACTTTCTGGCAGTGTTCATCACCGCGTGTTCCATTCTCACCGTGACCACACGCCACATGGTACGCTCGGCAACGTATCTGCTGTTCACGCTTTTCGGCACGGCAGGCATCTACTTCCTGCTGGGCTACACATTCCTGGGATCGGTACAAATCATGGTTTATGCCGGCGGTATAGTTGTACTCTACGTCTTCTCCATCCTGCTGACCAGTGGCGAAGGAGACCGTACTATCGACAAGTTGAAGCGTAGCAAACTGCTGGCCGGACTGGGTGCCACCGTGGTGGGAGCCATCATCGTAGTGTTCATCACGCTGAAACATAAGTTTATCGTCACCACCGACCTTGCACCGTTGGAAACCAATATTAAAACCATTGGAAACGCCATGCTGAGTAGTGATAAATATGGTTATCTGCTTCCCTTCGAGGCCATCAGTATCCTGCTGCTGGCATGTATCGTAGGCGGACTGGTGATTGCACGTAAACGGTGATGACAAGCAAATGAAAGAATAATAATGAAAGAATGAAAGGCCGATGCAGCATCATCGCACCGCTTTAATTCTTTAATTATTAATTATTAATTTAAAACGCAGTTTTACATGATACACATGGAATATTATCTGATAGTTTCGGCTATCATGTTTTTCGCCGGTATCTACGGGTTCTTCACCCGCCGCAACACACTGGCCATACTTATCAGCATCGAGTTGATACTGAACGCTACTGACATCAATTTCGCAGTGTTCAACCGTTTCCTTTTCCCCGGCGGACTGGAAGGGTATTTCTTTGCCCTGTTCTCCATTGCCATCTCGGCAGCCGAAACGGCAGTAGCTATCGCGATTATGATTAACATCTACCGTAATATACGAAGCATCCAGGTCGGCAAACTGGACGAGTTGAAGTGGTAGTTTGTGAGCGGCGTGTTACAGCCTCCTGACGCGATGACCGTCAGATAACAAGAATAATAACTGATAAAATAAAGTATATATGGAATATACAATTCTAATCCTGCTCCTCCCCTTGCTCTCCTTCCTCACGTTGGGAATCGGCGGCAAATGGATGACGCACCGGACGGCAGGCATCATCGGTACCACGGTATTGGCTGTGGTGACCGTATTGAGTTATGCCACTGCCTGGCAATATTTCTCCGCTCCGCGTCTGGCGAATGGTACCTTCGACACATGTACGCCTTATAATGTGACGTGGTTGCCTTTCACCGAGACGCTAAGCATCGACCTGGGTATTTTGCTCGACCCTATTTCAGTGATGATGCTTATTGTCATCTCCACCGTATCGCTGATGGTACATGTCTACTCTTTCGGCTATATGAAGGGCGAACGCGGGTTCCAACGTTATTATGCATTCCTCAGCCTATTCACCATGTCCATGCTTGGTCTGGTGGTGGCTACTAATATCTTCCAGATGTATCTGTTCTGGGAGTTGGTGGGTGTTTCATCCTATCTGCTCATCGGTTTCTACTATACGAAGCCGTCCGCTGTTGCGGCAAGCAAAAAGGCATTCATCGTCACCCGCTTTGCCGACCTGGGCTTCCTGATCGGTATCCTTATTTACGGTTACTATGCCGGAACATATACCTTCCAGCCCAGCGAAATGGCATTGCTGAAAGGTGGTGCAGCGATGATTCCCCTGGCCCTCGGGCTGATGTTCATCGGTGGTGCCGGAAAGAGTGCGATGTTCCCGTTGCACATCTGGTTGCCGGATGCAATGGAAGGTCCTACGCCTGTCAGCGCATTGATTCATGCGGCTACAATGGTAGTGGCCGGAGTTTACCTGGTGGCGCGGATGTTCCCTCTCTTCATCAGTTATGCACCGGATGTGCTGCATTTGGTGGCTTACATCGGAGCATTCACGGCATTTTATGCCGCTTCGGTAGCCTGCGTGCAGAGTGACATTAAGCGGGTGCTTGCATTCTCTACGATCTCACAGATTGGTTTCATGATGGTGGCACTGGGAGTTTGTACTTCTGCCGATCCGCATCATGGAGGTTTGGGATATATGGCGGGGATGTTCCACCTATTTACACATGCCATGTTCAAGGCGTTGCTCTTCCTCGGTGCAGGTAGCATTATCCATGCGGTACACAGCAACGAGATGTCTGCTATGGGTGGGCTGCGCAAGTACATGCCTGTGACACACATCACGTTCCTGATTGCATGTCTTGCCATTGCAGGTATTCCCCCGTTCTCCGGGTTCTTCTCCAAAGATGAGATATTGACGGCATGCTTCCAGTTCAGCCCTGTCATGGGTTGGATTATGACAGTGATTGCGGCAATGACGGCGTTCTATATGTTCCGTCTTTACTACGGTATCTTCTGGGGTAAAGAGAACAAGGAACTCCATGCTGAGCACACGCCCCATGAAAGCCCGTTAGCGATGACTTTCCCGTTGATGTTCCTTGCCGTTGTAACTATCGTGGCAGGTTTTATCCCCTTCGGAAAGTTCATTTCTTCCAACGGCACAGCCTACGAGATTCATCTCGATTGGGCGGTAGCGGATACCAGTATTGCCGTAGCCGTTGTCTCCATCGCGATTGCCACAGCCATGTATGCACGGGCGAAACAACCCGTTGCCAATGCACTTGCCCGCCGCTTCCGTGGGTTGTGGACGGCTGCTTATCATCGTTTCTACATTGATGATATATACCAGTTCATCACCCACAAGATTATCTTCGGTTGCATCTCCCGCCCCATCGCCTGGTTCGACCGCCACGTAGTGGACGGCTTCTTCAACTTCCTTGCCTGGAGTGCCAATGCCACCAGTGATGAGATACGCGGTTTGCAAAGCGGACAGATTCAACAATACACCTATGTATTCCTGTTGGGTACACTGGCGCTGATTCTGCTGTTGGTGCTGTAGTAGAGAAATGTCAATCGTAATTCGTAAATAGTAAAAACGCAATATAAAGATGAACATATTAAGTATTTTTGTTCTCATCCCCCTGCTGATGCTCCTTGGCCTTTGGCTGAGCCGCAATCTCAAGCAGATACGCACGGTGATGGTGGTAGGTGCATCGGCACTGGTGCTGGCCGCAGTAGGTCTGACCATTGCCTACCTACAAGCCCGTGCCGCCGGAGACACTGCCGAAATGCTTTTCCGCGCAGATGTACCCTGGTATCCGGCACTTAACATACATTATTCTGTCGGTGTAGACGGCATCTCAGTAGCCATGCTATTGCTTTCCGCCATCATCGTCTTCACCGGAACATTTGCTTCCTGGCGTCTGCAACCGCTGACGAAAGAATATTTCCTTTGGTTCACCCTGCTCTCCCTCGGAGTATTCGGCTTCTTCATTTCCACGGACCTGTTCACCATGTTCATGTTCTATGAAGTAGCGCTTATCCCGATGTACCTGCTTATCGGCGTATGGGGTAGCGGACGCAAAGAATATTCTGCCATGAAACTGACGCTGATGCTGATGGGTGGTTCCGCCTTCCTGCTGATTGGTATCCTCGGTATCTATTACGGTGCCGGTGCCACAAGTATGAACCTGCTGGACATCGCCGCATTGCACAATATCCCCATCGAACAGCAACGTATCTGGTTCCCGCTTACGTTCCTCGGTTTCGGTGTGCTGGGTGCCCTGTTCCCGTTCCATACATGGAGCCCCGACGGTCACGCTTCAGCGCCTACTGCCGTAAGTATGCTTCACGCCGGTGTGTTGATGAAACTGGGTGGTTACGGTTGTTTCCGTATCGCCATGTATCTGATGCCCGAAGCTGCACAGGAACTGGGCTGGATTTTCCTGATACTGACAGGTATCTCCGTTGTCTACGGTGCTTTTTCGGCTTGCGTACAAACGGACTTGAAGTATATCAATGCCTACTCCTCCGTATCTCACTGCGGTCTTGTACTTTTCGCCATCCTGATGATGAACCAGACCGCCTGCACAGGTGCCGTCCTGCAAATGCTCAGCCACGGATTGATGACAGCCTTGTTCTTTGCCCTTATCGGTATGATATACGGCCGTACCCACACACGTGACGTACGCGAGCTTTCAGGATTGATGAAAATCATGCCTTTCCTCGCCGTCTGCTACGTCATTGCCGGACTTGCCAACCTCGGTCTTCCGGGCCTCAGCGGTTTCGTTGCCGAAATGACTATCTTCAACGGTGCTTTCCAGCATGCAGATGTTTTCCACCGCACATGGACGATTATCGCCTGTACCAGTATCGTGATTACTGCTGTTTATATTCTCCGTCTTGTCGGCAAGATACTTTACGGCACCTGCACCAACAAGCACCACCTGGCACTGACCGACGCTACCTGGGATGAACGCACTGCCGTCATTATCCTCATTGTTTGCGTTGCAGGCTTGGGTATTGCCCCGTTGTGGATAAGTACGATGATTGGAGACAGCGTATTGCCTTTGGTGAGTATATTTCAATAACTTATAACTAATAACTCATAACTCAACAAGATATGGATTATTCCCAATTTCTCATTCTCAAAGAAGAGCTTTCGCTGATAGCCGTCATCGTTATCCTCTTCGTGGCCGACCTTTTCATGAGCCCCGATGCGCATAAGAAAGATGGTAACCCACGGCTCAACACCATGCTGCCTGTCGTGTTGCTCACGATACACACGCTGATTACTATCATACCCGGCCCGGCTACCGATGCTTTCGGCGGCATGTACCACAATGCACCGATACAAAGCATCGTGAAGTCTATTCTCAGTGTCGGTACGCTGATTGTCTTCCTGATGGCACACGAGTGGCTGAAACTGCCGGACACCATCATCAAACAAGGTGAATTCTATATGCTGACGCTTTGCACACTGCTGGGTATGTACTTCATGATTTCCGCCGGACACTTCCTGATGTTCTTCATCGGACTGGAAACAGCAAGTATTCCGATGGCCGCACTGGTGGCTTTCGATAAATACCGTCACCACTCCGCCGAAGCAGGCGCCAAGTATATTCTTACGGCACTTTTCTCCAGTGGTTTGCTGTTGTATGGTCTTTCATTGATTTACGGTACGGTAGGTACCCTCTATTTCGATGACATTCCGGCCCACCTGACCGGTAGTCCTCTGCAAATCATGGCATTCGTATTCTTCTTCTCCGGCATGGGCTTCAAGCTTTCCCTTGTTCCCTTCCACCTCTGGACGGCAGACGTTTACGAAGGTGCTCCGAGTACCGTGACCGCCTATCTGAGCGTTATTTCAAAAGGTGCGGCTGCTTTCGTGCTGCTGACCATCCTGATTAAAGTATTTGCTCCGATGATAGACCAATGGCAGGAAGTGCTCTATTGGGTTATTATCGCCTCTATCACCCTTGCCAACCTCTTTGCCCTACGCCAGGAGAACCTGAAACGACTGATGGCGTTTTCCAGTATCTCACAGGCAGGTTACATTATGCTGGGTGTGATTGGCGGTAGTGCACAAGGTATGACGTCACTGGTATATTATGTACTTATCTATATGTTCGCCAACCTCTCCGTATTCACGGTGATTACGATTATCGCCTTGCGCGCCCATCGCTTCACCCTCGAAGAGTATAACGGATTGTACAGTACCAATCCCAAGTTAGCATTCCTCATGACGCTTGCTTTATTCTCACTGGCAGGTATTCCTCCGTTTGCAGGCTTCTTCTCGAAGTTCTTCATTTTCGCGGCAGCCTTCAACAGCGGTTTCCATCTGTTGGTGTTCATTGCCTTGGTTAATACTGTGCTGTCACTCTATTACTATCTGAAGATTGTGAAGTCCATGTATATCAACAAGAGTGATGAGCCTATCGCCGCTTTCCGCAGCGATAACTACACGCGTGCCAGTCTTGTCATTTGTACGCTCGGCATCATTGTATTGAGCTTTGCAAGCGTGGTTTATCAGCACATCGACAAGTTCTCGTTCGGACTATAAGCAAACTGTTTAATTCTTATTTCACTAAAGTGTGTACCGGATGGATAAAATCTCCGGTACACATTTTTTTTATTCCAGCGGCAGGATAAACCAGAATGTCGAACCTTTACCCAACTCACTATTCACCCCAATCTTGCCACCCAACTGCTCGATGATGCTCTTGCTGATGGAAAGTCCCAGTCCTGTGCCCTGCACAAAAGAGTTCAGTTTAATGAAACGATCGAAGACTTTGCTACAGGCTTCGGGAGCAATGCCGATGCCCGTATCTGCCACATATACCCGCAAATGCTTTTCGTCCGGCTTATCGTAGCCGATCCGGATGCTGCCCGTGGTGGTGAACTTAATGGCATTATTTATAAAGTTGGAAACTACCTGATGCAAGCGGTTAGGGTCGCTGACGATGACGCATTGCGGCAAAGTCGGCTCAAAAATAAGCTCCACTCCCGGTTTCACTCTCAACTGCATGGAGCGTGCAAGGTCTCCGCACAAGGTGTTGATGTCGAAATCCCTGAATTTAAAGTCAAAGGTTCCCGCCTCTATTTTCGACAAGTCCAGAATATCTGAAATCAGTTGAAGCAACAGTTCGTTATTCTCTTCCACCATCTTGGCGTATTCACGCTTTTCTTCCGAATCTTCCGTCTCCACCAGTAAGCTTGAGAAGCCGACAATGGCATTCAGCGGCGTACGTATCTCGTGGCTCATATTTGCCAGGAATGCACTCTTCAGGCGGTCGGACTCTTCCGCTTTCTCCTTGGCTTCAATCAGCTTTTGTTCCGTTTCCTTCAACTCAGTGATATCGTAGTTGACACCGATTAATTCAATCAGTCCATTCGCCGGGTCGTAGCGGTTGAGCACTACATTCACGCGCACCCAGTTCCATTTATTCAGTGTTCCGGCCTTTAGCACACGCATTTCACTCTTGAAGCTCGTAGCTTCCCCTTTCTTGGCTTTATCGAAGAAGTCCAATATACGCGCCCTGTCTTCCGGATGCATCTTATCATAAACGCCTACCACATCTGCCAATGGCGTGTCTTCATCCTCACCCATATTCTTATACAATTGTTTGATGGCATACCCCTCACGAGTGAGCAGGTTCAACTTGGCATAACCCACCTTGGCATAGTCGGAAATCAACAGGAAGAAGTTTTCAAAATCACGGATGCGGTTAATGGAACTTATCCTTTCCGTATTATCGATGTTGATGAGTACAAAACCACTGCAACAGCCTTTGCTGTCGTATATCTTGCTTACTTTGGTGTAGAGTTCTATCCCACCCTTTCTTACCGATTCATAATAGTTACTAATCGAAGCGAACTCATAGTCCTGCGAAAAGTCCAGTTCATCTTCTATCTTGACTCTTTCACGTATATCCATCGGCACATTCGGATTATCGTAAAAGTTCACGCCGAGTGTGCTTGCCTTATCCTTGACGCCGAATATTTCCAGGTCTTTATTATTGAGATCGATCAAAAATCCATCTTTATCATAGAATTCCACGCCTACCGGAATGTTGGAGAAGAGATTACGCAATAGTTTTTCACTATGGTCCAACGCCGTATACGTCTGCCGCATTTCAGTGACATCCATGAAGAGGCAAACCAATTCTTCCGGGTCGGGCGAATAGATGACACAGTGGCAAGTCTTGCCAGACAATTCAAAGTACTCGTCCTGTTCCCTATACGTATTTCTGTTGTGTATCTCGGCAAGGACTTTCATTTTCTCAGCCAGTCTTTCTTCCGAGTAAATCTCCGAAGCCAAACGCCCTTTGTAGCTATCCAATGGTGCACCACACAGGTCGGCACTGAACTGGTTGGCGTCCGTGATGAGATAATCAGCCGGATTCCCCTCTCCGTCGAAAATGACAGAAAGCCGCACATACCCCATTGGCATATACTTATATAGATTGCGCAGGAAAGAACGTTCCCGTTCCGCCTCATCTCTGGCACGGCGCAGATTGATACAGATGCTGATGATATTGGCAAGGGAAGAGAACCACTGATAATCCTCATTACTCCATCTGTGCTCCTGCTCTACCAAGTCGATGCCTATATATCCCCAGATGCGTTCGGTATTTCGCAAAGGAATCACCATCAATGATTTAATATCTTGTATAGACAGTATCATATGTTCCAGTTCGGCTTCTTCCGGCAGGTCTGATAAAGAGCTCAGTAAAATAGGTTTATCCGCCAGAATGTGATTGTGCCACCACTCCATACCTTGAGTATCGGTAGCCTGCAACATATCTATCTCCGGCTCTACCCCTTTTGCCACCACCTCGTATGTGCAGCTCTGGGTATGATATCCCTCATCATACTCAATGATGTACACACGTCCGCCATGAAAAAGTTCCAGCACATCTTTCAGTACTTTCGGGATAACCTCGTCCAGGCATTTATCTTTCAGGAAATTGCGCAGGGAGTTCGATACGGAATGTTGCCGGAACAGCAAAGCGTTGAATTGCTTCAGAATATCCGTAGACTCCATATTCTCCGGTGCATCAACCACCTGAAGAATACCGAAAGCTTTCAGGTGCCCGTCTTCCGTCATCCACTTCTCTCCCAGGCGGGAGCGAACCCAAACCACCCCATGCATGGCAAGGATGGGAAACGTTTGTTCGTACACCTCAACTTCTTCTATTGAGACGAACTCACGACTGATACGTTCACGGTAATCTTCGCGGATATACATTCCAAAGTCACGGAAAGTCAGGGTTTCCCCTTTCATACCCAGTAAATTACATACATACTCAGAACATAGGTAATCCCGGGTAGTAAAGTCAGCTTCCCACCATCCTATCTGTCCGATAGCAGAGAGTCGACGAAAACGTTCTGATTCTTGCGAATGTGAAGAGACAGCACTCATATCAATGTCTATTAAGATTCTAAATAGCGCAAAGATAATGTTTACTTCTTGAATTTGTTCATATTCATATCAACCAAAAGAGTAGTTAGTAGCAAGTAGTTAGTAGAATAGCCTTATTTATAAAAAGATGTTCTGTCACCCAAATGTAATCATATTGAGAATCAATTGTATGACATGTGTATTACGGTTGTAACTCCGTTGCCGCATCTTTGCACCGGAAATAAGAAACTAAAAAAATGAGTATGAAACTGGATTTAGGAAAGCTGTTTTTCCTTATTTTACTACTGACCCTCTCCGCCATGACCGCCCTGGCAGGCAACATCAAAGGAACCGTTCTTGACAAGCAAACCCGGGAGCCACTGACCGGAGCCACCGTGCAGATCACCGGAACTGCACAAGGTGCTGTGGCTGACATTGACGGCAACTACCGACTGGAAGTGAAGAACGGAACGTACACCGTAACCGTGAGATATATAGGATATAAAGACATCCTGCTGAACAGTGTAAAGGTACAGAGTGAAACGATGCTGAACTTCGAGATGGAAAGTGACGCGCAGGCTCTCGGCGAAGTCTCCGTAGTGGCCAAGAAGAACCTGGAAGGTGAACGCGCCCTGCAAATGGAACGGCAGAAAGCCACCCTCGCCATCGAAAATCTCGGAGCCAAAGAGATGAGTATCAAAGGTATCAGCAATGTGGAGGAAGGCGTGAAGAAAATAACAGGTATCTCCATCGCCAGTGCCGGACAACTGATTGTGCGCGGACTGGGCGACCGCTACAGCACTACCACCCTGAACGGGCTTCCCATCGCCTCCCCCAACCCGGACAACAAACTGATCCCACTGGACATCTTCCCCGCCTCCACTGTGCAGAATATCACCGTGAGCAAAGTATACGACGCAAGTTCCTTTGCTGACTATTCGGGAGCGCACATCGACATCAGTACCAAGGAGAATGTAGGCAGTGATTTCTTCACCGTCAGCTTCAATGCAGGAGGCAAGTTCAATACACTTGGAAAAGATTTCTACCAGATGGACCGTGACGGCTCACTCTTCAAAACGCCCTCGCTGGACCGGAAACTAACAGATATGTCGCTCACAGACTTTGAAGAATACGCCCGCAGCAACCGCCTCTTCAACACCAGCTTCCAGGTGAGCAAGAAAACCTCCTTGCCCGAATTCGGCGGAAACATCGGTTTCGGCAAGCGCTTCGACATCGGTGGAAACGAACTCAGTCTTCTGGCATCCGTAGGCGTAAGCAACGACCTGCAAACCATGAACGACGCTTCGATAAGAACACTGGAAGCCACCGGAAATACCCTGAACGAATTCACCTACGACAGCTACTCCAACGAATTGAAAATAGCCGCACTCGGCAACCTGGGTTATAGCTTCCGCACAACGGACCGCATCGGTTACACCTTCTTCTATGCACGAAATGCCATCGACACTTATATGCATCGCGAAGGTATGGACTACGAAGACCACAACCTGATAGGCAGCAACAACGTGACGCACATCTACAGCCTGCAAAACCACCAGGTGAACGGCAAGCACCACTTCGGTCGCCAATGGGATGTGAACTGGAGCGGCTCGTACAGCAAGACAGCCAGTGACGAGCCCGACCGCCGGCAAGTGATGTATATCCGTGAAGACGGCCAGGTAAAACTCTTCAAACTGAACCGCCAGGAAACCATGCGTTACTTCGGCGAGTTGAACGAAGACGAGTGGGTGGGCGACTTCACCGCCAGCTACCGCTTCGGCGACAACAACAAGTTGCAGGCCGGGTTCACCTACAAGGACAAGAACCGCGACTATATGGGCACACGCTTCTACTACAACCTGAACAAGCTGAACCCCACTATCACCGATATTTACGATACGGACGCCTTCCTCAACATGGAGAACGTAACGAACGGTTCCATCACCATAGACCGCAAAATGCAACCCAAAGACAGCTATACGGCAGGTAACAATATCTATGCAGGCTACATCTCCGCCGAATATTATCCGGTAGCCCCTTTACTGGTAAACCTGGGAGTACGTTATGAAGTCAGCAAGCAGTGGGTAGACTACTTCACCGACGGCGGAAAGGCCGGACGCAGCGAACTGAACAAGAATGACCTCTTTCCGGCACTGAACATGAAATACCAGATGAACGAAAAGAACAGTCTGCGCTTCGCCTTCTCCCGCACCGTGACGCGGCCTTCGTTCATCGAAATGGCACCGTTCCTCTACCAGGAGTCCTACGGTTCGGCACAGATCCGCGGTAATGCAGACTTGCAGAATGGTTACAATTACAACATCGACCTGCGCTATGAACTGTTCAGACAGAACGGGGATATGCTCTCCATCACAGGCTATTACAAGCATCTGAAAGCCCCGATAGAACGCGTGCAGACATTGGCAGGCGGTTCTGCCGTCCACTCCTTCCGCAATGCGGACAACGGTATGGCTACGGGTGTGGAGATAGAATTCCGCAAAGAAATAGTGAAAGACCTGCGTTTCGGCATCAACGGCTCTTACATGTACACCAACGTGAAACTACCCGAAGGCGGTGCCTACACCAACAGCCAACGTGCCTTGCAGGGAGCATCGCCCTATCTGGCAAATGCAGACCTCACCTACTCACCAAATTTTAGCGAAGACCGCCAACTCAGCGTTGCCCTGCTCTACAACCTGCAAGGCCCGCGCATCCATTCCGTAGGTATCTCCGGACTGGGAGACATCAAGCAACAGCCGGTACATACGCTGAACTTCACAGGCAGTTACCGCTTCAACAAACGCCTCACGGTGAAGTTGCAAGTCAACGACCTGCTGAACCAGGACATCCTTTTCAAACAGGAAGCGCCCACCACCGGAGAGAAGGTGGAAGTGGAACGTTTCAGGAAAGGTACAGGATTTGAAGTCGGTTTCAGCTACAACCTGTAAAAAATCACCAAAACCCGGACAGACTAACAACAATCATATTATTTCTTATTTTATCATTTCAAACAATTAAATTATGAGAACAATTAATTTGAAATTCATGAATCTCGCCCTTGCGGCAAGCCTGACCTTATTCACCGCGTGTACCGATAACGAGCCCGACACTGGCGGCGGCGGTGAAGACAACAAGTATGAACTGACGAAAGACATCGAAAGCAATACGGAACTGGAAGCAGGAAAGACCTATACGCTGAGCGGCGGCATACACATAAAGAACGGCGCCACCCTGAAAATCCCCGCAGGCGTCACCATCGTTGCCAAACATGACGACGTAGTGGACTACATCCTCGTAGAACAAGGCGCCAAGATTGATGCCCAGGGAACCGCCAGCAGTCCCATCATCATGACTTCTGAAAAGAAAGAACCGGGCGCCTGGGGTGGTATCCACCTCTGCGGATATGCGCACACCAATGCCGAAGGCGGAACAGGCAGTTCCGAAATAGGCGGCGCAACTTATGGCGGCAACAATGATGCCGACAACTCCGGTACGTTGCGCTACGTCCGCGTAGAATACACCGGCTATGCCTTCGATGAAGAGCACGAGGCCAATGGCATCACCTTCTACGGCGTAGGTAGCGGCACAACGGTGGAATACTGCCAGGCCTACATGGGTTCGGACGACGGCTTCGAATTCTTTGGCGGCTCCGTAAACGTGAAGTATCTGGTGGCTACCGACTGTAGCGACGACTCCTTCGACTGGACCGAAGGATGGAACGGCAAAGCCCAGTTCCTCGTTGCCTACCAGGAAGCAGCCGAAACACTGGGATACGATTGCGACTGCCTGCTGGAGTGCGACAATAACGGCAAAAGCTTCGGCGCAACCCCAGTGGCACACCCCATCCTTGCCAACCTGACATTGATAGGCAACGGCGGTAGCAAACAAGGTGTACGCCTGCGTGCCGGAACCCAGGTGGAACTTTACAACACGCTCATCACCGGCAAAGGATTACCTCTGAGCGTAGAGACTGTCGAAACAGAGAACGCCCTGAAAGACGGCATCTCCAAAATAGAATATGTAGCCATCAGCGGAACAATCTCTTCCAAAGAAGGCATCTATACCAACCATATGTTTACAACTGCAACAGGCAATCTTGCTTCACAAACCTTCACCTGGGAGAACCTCTACGAAGGTACGCTCGATGGCGGCAAGGACCTCAGCGCCGACAGTTTCTTCACCAAAGCCGAATACAAAGGTGCAGTGAAGGCAGGCGACACCTGGACCAGCGGTAACTGGCTGAAACAATAATACATAGGAAACACACATCACTCGAAGCAAAAATAGCTTCTACAGCAGCAACGCCGGGCAGGTTCAGGGGAACCGCCCGGCGTTTGCGCGTATAGAGCTTGTCACTCTTTCTCTTTCTTCTTCTGTTCCTTCTTCAACTCCCGCACCTGGAAGCTGAACAAATCCAAATTCTTATAGATACGCTTCACAAAGCTGCCCGCTGCCTTAAAGCAAATGCGCGATATACGCACTTTGTCCGCTGTGCAGTCCTCCACCCGTTCCACAGGTTCGCTGGTGATGGCGGGAAAGAAGTTACCCAATCCACGGATATTCACCGTACGCCCGCTGGCAAGGAAGTCGGCTATGATGTCCGGCAACTGTACCAACACGGACTGCGCATCGCCCACCTGCAACGAACTGATTTCGGCCAGTCGTTTCGCAATCTCCTCGTTGCTCACTGGCTCCGGTTGCAGCACCTTCGAAGCGGCATAGTAGCGCACCACTGCTTTGCCCTTACTCTTGTCCACCTTCTTGCGGACTACATAATTCATTGTCATGTCTTTCTTCTCTTTCTTTATTATTAGTTTATTATCAATGTTTTACGCCACACGCACCTATACTTAGCATCCATCATACCTATACTTTATTGTTCACGCATAAGGACTGAGCACACATCACTTTAGGACTGAGTATCGAAAACACCCGGATGTTTTACCCTAAAACATGGGGATGTTTTCACCCAAAACACCCGGATGTTTTACCCCAAAACATGGGGATGTTTTCGGAGAAAAGATGGGGATGTTATGACCTTTCAAAGTAGGACTCAAAGGTACTAAGTCCTAATGAGAAATGCAATGAATAGGTATGCTTTGTGAGATGAAGATATAACACAAATCATTTAGTCCTTCAGGATTGTCTTTCGGAAATCATCTCCGGATGGTGACTGGAACACATGCAGGTCGAATTCGGAAATAATAGCCAGTAGGTGGTCAAAGACGTCGGACTGCAAATCCTCGTAAGGTATCCAGGATGTGGTAGCGGAGAAGAAATAAAGTTCCAATGGGATACCATGATCGGTAGGCTGGAGCTGGCGCACCATGCAAGTCATATCATGGTTTACACCCGGATGACTCTTCAGATAACAGTTCAGATAAGCACGGAAGACACCGAGATTTGTCTGACGGCGACCGTTCACAAGGATGGAGTTATCAATGTGATGCTCCTGGTTATACTCTTTTATCACTTCTTCCGTCTGCTCCACATAGTCCGTCAGGAGTTGTATCTTGCGATATTTAGCCAGCATTTCGGGAGTGCAGAACTTCACGCTGTTCATGTCGATGTTGATGGAACGTTTGATACGGCGTCCGCCACTCTCCTGCATGCCGCGCCAGTTCTGGAAAGAGTCACTCACCAACAGATAGGGAGGAATGGTAGTGATGGTCTTATCGAAATTGCGTATCTTCACCGTGTTCAGTGACACTTCTATCACATCACCATCCGCACCATACTTGGGCATGGTAATCCAGTCGCCCACTTTCAGCATATTGTTAGCAGAGAGTTGCACACCGGAGACGAAGCCCATGATACTGTCCTTGAATACCAACATCAGCACAGCCGCCGAAGCTCCCAGGCCGGTGAGCAATACACCGGGCGAACGGTCTATCAGTATGCTGACAACGATGATGCCGCCAATAAAATAAATAATGACCTGTGCCGTCTGCAAAAATCCTTTCAGAGGGCGGTCACGGAACTGTTCCTTCTCACTGTAAACGGTATAAACTGCCGTAAGCAGAGCGCTGATAAAGCTGAGGAACATGATAATGATGAAGATAAGGCAGAAGCGCTGGATAAGCGCAAGCGTCGCCGAATCTGCATCGGAGAATGCCAGAGGAATCAGGATATAAACAAGAATAGGCGCCACCATGCGGCTGAGATGCACCATAACCTTACGGTCGAAAACGATGTCATCCCACGTGGCCTTGGTTTGCTTTACCAGACGCGAAACGACTTTCAGCAAGATGTTCCGACAAACAGCGTCGGCCAGATAAGCTACAAGGAGTACTCCCAGAAAAGCTATAAATTGATCTAACTGGTCGGCCAATGACTGGCTGAAACCTAATGTTTGAAGTCCTTCATTGATTTGTTGTACAATGCTCATGATACTAAGGGTTTATTATTGAATTATTCACTTCTCCCTTTCCAGGAAGTCTCTTATATCCTCTTTCAACCACTGATACAGATAAAGGTTCTTGTATCCGCTGTTCTTTTTCAGCATCAGACTGACGTTGACCTGGCTGTTCTCATAGCTGGTCAGCTCGTTATGGAATTGTACGTTGTGGGCGGCCAGGCGCTTGATTTCCTGTTCGCGCTCACGACGCAGCACGGTGCAGACGGGAATGAGAAGTTTCATCACAACGCTGTCCATGAGGTGGTGTCCCTGTATATAGAGGTAAGCTGTGTCAGGGTTCAGCCCCAGCCTGTCGAATTCTGCGGTCAGGCTATCCACAGGTTTTATATACTGCGGGAAGCGCTTACGCAGTTCGGAGAGTTTTGCCGAAACGGCACGTTGCACAGGTTCCAGCGTCCGTTCGGGATGATGCACATTGACTTCTTGCAAGCGCGTGCAGGCGTTGAAGTCGTACATCGGAAAAGTAGACGTATCACGCCGGCGATAAAAGAAAACGTTCCACAGGAAAAGCGGATAGACAATCTGCGAATAGCTTTTCAGGAAAGCAGGGAAGTCTATCAGTTTACGGTCGTTCAACGTGGCTTGCACACATACTTCATGCAGGCTTTCGGCATAGCAATGGAAGTTCTCGATGGCATAGGCATACGTCTGGAATATATAGGGACTGCTGTTTATCTTATGGGAAACGCTCGTCTTGCCTTGCAACAGGAAATCGTAGTCACTATCCACACAGGCTATCAGGCTTTTGCCCAGTTCGGCAGTGTTCAGCGTATTCATCAACACCATTTTCTTCCCTTTCGCAAGGGAAGTAGCCGAGGGCAGCATCACCTGGAAATAATATTCATCTGTCTCAAACTCCGCCAGCAACGTTCGCCAGAAAGCTACATCGTCGTAACTTTCCACATAAGCCACAATGCGCCGCCGGGCTTTCTTAGGATAGAGCTTGTTGGCAGCATTGAAGTAGGCGGAGGTAAGATTATGTTTTAAAGAAGTAGCCACTTTTTTAGTTATTAGTTATAACTGAAGAAATTTCATCAACCTCCGTCACCGCATCCAGCCAACCTTCCATGATGACGGCGGGGGAATGGGTGGTAAGTATCAGTTGCACGTTGGGATTCAGTTCGCGTATCATGCTGATGAGCTTCTGTTGCCACTCGATGTGCAAGGAGGCTTCGGGCTCGTCCATGAAGAGGACGCAGTGGGCATCGTCGCGCACCAGTACGGTAAGGAGGATGATAAGCATCTGTTTCTCACCGGAGGAAAGTTTATAAGGCAAAAGACGTTCGCCATCCTGGTAGAAAATGATTTCGTTGCTGCGGCGGTCTATAGTCTTGCGGGTGTAGCTGAACAACTGGTCCATCATGTCCTGGAACGTCCGCTTGGGGATGGATAGGGAGGCGGCTTGCGCGCGCTGCTGTTCATCACCGGAAAGGAGTTCTATCATCTTGTTGCCGATGTTGACCTGATAGTCGAGGTAGCGACGTTGCAGGAGGTAGAGTTGCCAGTCGAGTTCGGACTTGACGTTCGGGTCGGCCATGCGGGCAGTGAAGTCGCCCATTATCAGGGGGCGGTCGTAACTGCGGATGACGTCATAAGGGATGTAAGTGGCATCGGGATGGTCGAAGGTGATACGTACCCCTTCTATCTCACCGTTCTTTATCTCGCCCGAAAGTTCTTCCAGATAGTGGACGGAACGGTTGAGGATGGTGGTCTTCCCTACTCCGTTGATGCCGGAAAGGATGTTGACATCGGGACGCAGATTCCACGCTATGTTATAACGGTCCCACAACCCGTGTATCTCGATTCGCTGGATGTAATTGGCTTGTTGTTCCATAGTTCTTACTTTTAATCAGAAACAAATATACGTGATAATCTCTGATTTCCACGCCCTACGGATAGAAAATTCACTCTTCGACAGGCAAATCTATGCAGAAGCGGGCACCATCCCTATAGGAGGTATCAAGATAAATGGAGCCGCCCAGACGGTTTCGTAAGACGACATTGGTAAAGGTTCCAGAGATACTATCAAAATACAAAGTAATTGTGAGGATATACTTAACTGCAATAAGAAGCCTCTCAATGACTTCACCACAAGTATATAAAACCGAAAAGACTTCCTTGTTTCAAAAAATAGTTGTTCTTTTGCATCCTCAAAAGCGAAAAGAGTATGAACAAGAATGTACAAGGGCACATATTCGCCCTGACTGCCAATATTTTATGGGGACTAATGGCTCCCATCGGCAAATCTGCACTTATGGAGTTTTCGGCCTTGTCGGTAACTACGTTCCGCATGGTGGGCGCAGCGGCCTGTTTCTGGCTATTGTCGGCTTTCTGCAAACGCGAACACGTGGATCACCGGGATATGCTGAAAATATTCTTCGCATCACTCTTTGCACTGGTATTCAATCAAGGGGTTTATATCTTCGGACTTTCAATGACTTCGCCCATTGATGCATCCATCGTGACGACAACGCTGCCCATCGTAACCATGATAATAGCGGCTATCTATCTGAAAGAGCCGGTTACCAATCTGAAAGTGTTGGGCATCTTTGTGGGTGCCATGGGAGCTTTGATACTTATTATGAGCAGCCAGACTGCAGGTGGTGGCAACAGCAGTATCATCGGGGATTTACTCTGCCTGGTTGCACAAATCAGCTTCTCCATTTATCTGACTGTATTCAAGGGCTTGTCGCAGAAATATTCACCTATCACGCTGAATAAGTGGATGTTCGTGTATGCGTCCATGTGCTATATCCCGTTCTCTTATCATGATGTGGCAAGTATTCAGTGGGCGGAAATCTCTACGGCTGCATTCGTGCAAGTGGGATATGTAGTAGTGGGAGGTAGTTTCCTTGCTTACATCTTTATTATGACTGCCCAAAGGCTGATGCGCCCGACAGTGGTAAGCATGTACAATTATATGCAACCTATCGTAGCTTCCATTGCTGCCATCATCATGGGGCTGGGAGTATTCGGATGGGAAAAAGGAGCTGCTATCGCCCTGGTGTTCCTTGGAGTGTATATTGTGACAAAGAGTAAGTCGAAGGCAGACTTTGAAAAGGCTGGGAAAGAGGTGTGAGATAGAGTGATTAGCGGTTGGTGATTAGTAGGCTGCGCTATGATGCCGCAGGGTACTAATCACTAATCATCAACCGCCAATCACTATTTTTTCAGTTCTCCGAAATACGTATCGAGAAGACTTTTCGCTGCCACAAAGGAGGTGAGCTTGCCTTGCAGGACTTGTTGTTCTTTCTCTGCCAACATCGCCTCTATAGCAGGATTATGATAGAAACTATCGCGCAAACGTTCGTTGATGCTTTCGTACATCCAATATTTGCTTTGCTCATTACGGCGGTACTCAAAGTAACCATTATCTTTCACAAAAGCGATGTACTCGTAAATCATATCCCAGATTTCCTTCACACCCAAGTTATAGAAACCGGAATAGGTCATCACCTGCGGCGTCCATCCGGACTCGGGAGCAGGGAACAGATGCAATGCATTGCGGAATTGCGTTGCAGCCAACTTGGCACGTTCCAGATTGTCACCGTCAGCCTTATTGATAACGATACCGTCCGCCATCTCCATTATGCCGCGTTTGATGCCTTGCAACTCATCGCCCGTACCGGCCAACTGGATAAGCAGGAAGAAATCGACCATAGAGTGTACAGCCGTCTCGCTTTGTCCTACACCTACTGTCTCTACAAATATCTTATCGAAGCCTGCCGCCTCACAAAGAATAATCGTCTCACGCGTCTTGCGGGCCACACCACCAAGAGAGCCCGCCGATGGGCTGGGGCGAATGAAAGAACTGGGATGAACGGAAAGCTGCTCCATACGCGTCTTATCTCCCAAGATACTGCCTTTGCTACGTTCGCTACTGGGGTCGATGGCAAGTACTGCCAGTTTACCGGCATATTTCTCTAATACATGCAGACCGAAAACATCGATGGAAGTACTCTTTCCCGCTCCCGGCACACCACTGATGCCCACACGGACAGAATTTCCCGAATAAGGCAGACATTTCTCAATAACTTCTTGCGCCACTGCCTGATGCTCAGGCTTCACACTTTCCACCAAAGTCACCGCCTGGCTCAGAATGGTTACATCCCCTTTTATGATACCTTCCACAAACTCTGCTACGGAAAGCTGACGTTTCTTAGGTTTCAGACGACGATAGGGATTGACAGATGAAGGTTGCTCAATGCCTGCATTGACAACCAGTCCTTTATAGGATTCATTGTTTTCAGGATGTTCCATGACGGGGCAAATTAAGGAATGAATAATTAAAGAATGAAAATTAGGAAATTACTTGGCTTTGATATTAATCTCCACCTTCGGTTGCGTAGGGTCGTTTGTTATCATCAGAATACGCAGGTGGCGTTTCTTCTTGGCGATGTTCCTCTTATCCACCGTCACACGCAAACGGGTAGTTTCGCCCGGCTGCAACACGCTCTTCTTCAAACCTACGCCTAAGGCAGGATTGAATACTTGCAATTTACTGATTTGCAACGGAGAACGTCCGGCATTGGTGAGTTGTATATCATGTTTCACCTTATTCTTCTTTGCCAGCAAAGCACTCAGGTCTATATCTGTTTCCGAAAGACGGATAACGGGAGCATTAGCCATATCTGAAGTAGTAAGACCGGAAAAGTCGGGTAATAGGATGGCAGAAAGCGGTATTTCGTTTTCGTCACTCACCTTATCACCAGTGAAACGGGAAAGATAAACGGACGATTGAGTCAATCCGAGGTCTGTCAGTTTCTCAGTGTTAAGAGTCAAGGTGATGAGACCTCTCTCACCTTTTTGAAGCACATTGGGTTCTACCTCCATGTCCAGATAAGAAGGCAGATGCATCAGCACGGGTTCATATGAACGTTCCGACTGGTTCACCACACCGATACGTATCACAGGTTTTTCACCACGGTGGGTATCAGGGAAATCTATTTCGTTCTTGTCGATACGTATCTGGCCGATAAGATAAGGATAGGCATTCGTAAAGTCTTTTATCTCACGCACCACCTCACCCGTGAAGTGCAGGTAAGCCAGATTAGGCTCTGCATTCGTGTAAACGGCTACGGACTTGTCAAAGTGTCCCAATGCTTTCGCATCAAAGTCCACAGTGATAGTACCTTTATCACCGGGGGCAATGGGTGTCTGCGTCCATTGGGCTACGGAACAGGCACAGGAAGGGTCCACGTCAGTAAGCACCAGAGGCTGGTCGCCCGTGTTGGTGATGACATACTGCACACTGACGGGATGTTTCCATTCTATCTGTCCGAAGCTATGCGTTTCTTTATTGGACGAAAAACGCGGTTGCGCCATGGCGGTAAGTGCAGTGGCGGCAAGCGCGCATATACATATCAGGGTTCGTTTCATTCGTTTCTCTTTTTTTAGGATGCACAAAAGTAGGTGTTTTAAATGAGAGTTCCTAAAAGGCTGTTTTAAAATTTCTTGTATTATATACAGATACGCGGGGTTCTTTTCATATTTTGAAAAGAACCCCGCGCTTCTATGTCTCTTATGCAATACTATTCTACATCGACTTTCATGGATGCCGAATGAGCGGCATATTCCGGTGCATAAGCACATTGTATAGTAGCCAGTCCGGCTTCATACTGACCGCTGCGGCTGACGCGATAGCTGTATTCCAGCACATATACGCCTTTACTCAAACTGTCGAAGAAGAAATTAGTGGAAGCATCTTCTATCTCCACATAATAACCTGTTCCGCTATTCCAGCGATAACCGGAGATGGAATTCATCGGTTCGAAGCAAGCTCCGCGTTGGTCTTTCAACTGAACGAAGTCCATAGCACGGTCGAGGCGTATCGTCAGGCGGGAAACTACTTTATCACCTACATTCAGACGGGTGGAAGCAGTAACCGGCTGTAATTCGGCCTTTCCACCGGGCAAGGTGCGCTCTACGTAGAGTTTCTTTTCAACAGCCAACTCGCCTCCCTGTTGTTTCACGTCGGAAATCGGAGATAAATATTGTGCATAGACTGCACCCCATGCAACGCCTGCATCCCGTTTTTCTACCGTAATGGACTTGGCACGCAATTCAGGGCTGCCTTGTGCAAAGCTCTCCTTGATATATCCCAAACCGGGAACAGTAGTCTTGGCAGGGCTATATGTTTCCAATACTTTATTACCAAGCACAATGCGTACATCACCACGGGATACCAACAGATCGCTACCCTGGCAGAGCAATGCATAAATGGCATCGGCTGTTGCCACGGACGAATTCCAGCTTGTAGTTTGTTTCTGTTTCAGCAACCAGAGTTTCATTTCTTCTACCAGTGCATCGTTGCCACCTGCCATACGCAGGGCTTCCATTACCTCTACATGAACAGAAATCGGCTGAGTTCCCCAAAGGAAGGGCTTTTCATTGAAAGCAAAGTAAGCACCCCGCTCATCTGTCTGCACCAGATGCTCTTTGATGGAGGCAACGAATTGATTTGCCTCAGTCGCACGGCCTGCTTTTTGCAAGATGACGGCGGACTGTGCCTTGATGCCCATTGCATTTGAATTCAGGTTCTTGCCGACCATAGAAAGGAAGTAGCGGTAAGCCGCTTCATTGGCAGCGGGAACTTTCTCACCGGAGATAGCTATCAGATAGAGATATTGCATAGCCGGGTATGAAAGAGTAGTTATCTTGGTACCATTCTTTTCGGCTTTACGGATATTATTGTATTCTTCCAATGCCTGCTGATGCAGATAGTTGAAAGCATTTTGCTGCATGGAAAGGGCATCATTGGAATTTTTGACTCCGGTGAGCAAAGGCAGGCGGACGAGAAGTTCGGTTATATACCCCGTCATGCTACGGCTGCCGGGCATACCTTTGTACCAACTCCAGGCACCGTTTGACTCTTGCAATTCCTTCAATTTGGTAAGAGCGGTTATATTTCCATTTGCCAGATTATTAAGATCGAACAAGGTGGCGATACGTGCCTGCTGTTCAGCTTCTGTAGTGGCTTCCATCAGCCACGGGCTTTCTTCAAGAAGGATATTCTTCACATCCTGGTTCTTCTGCAACTGGCTGAGGAAAGTTTCTTTCTTACCACCCTGCATACGCCAGCTATCGAATACGGCTTTAATGCGCGGCTGACTGTTGGCGATATAAGAGGCAAGGGAATTTGCATAATAAGCGGCAGCCCAGGCTGTAGCATTGTCCGTGCGAGGCTGGCTTAACGTAGGCAATGCCTGAACGGCATACCAAGCCGGATTACCGGTGAACTCTACTGTCAGTCGACGGTCGGTAGCCGTACGACTGTTGTAATTGAACAGGCTGTCCAGAGAGAAGGTACGGGTTTCTTCACCACGTATCGGCATGGCGAGGGTTTCGGTGATATATTCCTTGTTGCTCAATACGGGCAATAAGTGTTGCTCACCATCACTGAATGTACCGCCATCAGCAATCATGCGAACACCTAAAAAGTCGTACTTATCTGTCACGGTAAAGCGGAAAGTAACAGGAACGGTCTTTCCTGCTTCCACAGTGAAAGGTTGACTCTGTGTGGAAATCACTTTCTCTGTCATCGGGTCGAAGAGGATGAATTTAGTAGTTCCTTTCAGAGCCTTGCCTGTCAGGTTAGTTACGGTTGCGACAATACTCGTCTTATCCCCCACCCGCACGAAACGCGGCATATTGGGGGACAACATAAATTCCTTAGACGTAACTGCCGAAGCATCCAGCGTGCCCGTAAGCATACCTTTCGTATGGGAATATCCACGGAAATTCCAGCGCGTCAGACTTTGCGGCATAGTGAAGGAGAAGGATATTTCACCTTGTTCGTTGGTGCGCAGTTGCGGATAGAAGAACGCTGTTTCGGCAAAGTTAGTGCGAAGTTCAACTGTGGAAGCTCCGCCTGTAGCCATTTCAGGTGCTTCCATCGCTTTTTCAAAAATCGCATGTTCCTCAATATCCGCGTCGTCATCCGCAACAACCATATCCGCCGAGTTCTTTGCCATAGCCCTGCTCTGAACAGTTGTCATTCCTCCTACGCTACCAGTTAAATTAGCCTTCCTTGTACTCCTATATCCCAACACTACCGCTCCCGCAAAATCTATTGGAGAATAGAAACGGTCATATATCATCACAGGTACTTTCCAATCTTTTATCGGGAAGCTACAAGAGTAATACAACCTGTTCATATAGCTTTCATGCCAACCGATACCAGGCATATAATTGGAATAGTCTACAAAGAAGCTCTGGCGGTTATAATATATCTTATCCAAAGAAGCGTCATACATCGTAGCAAGCATTTCAGCCATAGCCGGGGTGCCTTGCGGAGTCTTTATCGTCAAGCGCCATTCTTCTTCCTGTCCGGGGCGTAGCTTATCGCGGAAAACATCCCATTTCATGGTCAACTCCTTGTCCGGCACGCGTTTTCTCAATCTTACCAGCTTTGAATAATGTTTGCCGTCTTTGACGAAAGTGAACAGGTATTCGATTCCATTGCCGTATGCCTCCCGATAGGGAACATCGAAACGGACTATAGAGTCGGACAACTGAAGCGTCTTGCTTTCCAGACGCTGTTTGCCGTTGAATATATCCAGCATCACGTAAGCGTCTTTATAGGAAGTTCCAAAACAGAACTGTGCCGGATGTCCGGCATCAAACTCGTCATTGCGGATATAGAACCAAACGTCGGACTTCACCACTGGGCGATTATCAGTATAAGAGAAAAGAACAATCTTCTTTTCAAAGTCCACGTTTCTGCCCTGGTCGTCCTTAGCTTTCAGTTGCAGTTCATATTCACCGGAAGGCAAATTCTTCCATTCCGGCAACAGGGTGGCTACATTAGATTCAAAAGTAGCACTGATGCGAACCAGTGAATCTCCGTTCACTACCTGCAGCAGACGGTAATCGCCTTTCAGTGCTACCGGTCCTCCATTAAGGTTCTTCGCATGGAAAGTAAGACAAATACTATCATCCTTGCAGATACGTTCCTCATCATCAACAGAAAGAACTACCGAACGATTGCCTGCTGCCAATGATGTGATGGCTGTCTGCGTTTCACCGGCCAGGTTCGTGACGGATGCTTCTATCCGATAGGTATAATAGACGTTATTATCATCATCACCTTTCAGACAAACAGGGATGATGAAATCTCCATCATCGCCTACGGTTACGTTACCGGAAGCGATAGGCGTGCCTCCATTTCCATATCCCCGCCACCACGAATAAATATTCCGGATAACTGTATAATTCAATTCCAGTCCCTGCAAAGGTACACCACTGAATGAACTTGCATTACCCTTCACTTGTACACTGTCTCCCACCTGATAGGATGCCTTTTGAGAATCGAATACGATATCAAAGGTTGGACGTTTATATTCTTCCACTTGTATATCCGCCCAGCCCTCGCTCTCTGCACCGGAAGCTTCTATGGTATAATTTCCATTCAAGCAGGCCGTGGGAAGCATAAACTCCGTTGCAAATGAACCGAACTCGTTCGTCCGTAGTTCTTTGCGTGAAATTTCCCTGCGGTTTACGTCACGTAGCACCACTCCACATACAACATTCGGGATTACATCAGCCGTATCACCCTTTTGAGTATAGGCTATACCTTTCACATAAACAGTTTGTCCGGGACGATACAAAGAACGGTCGGTCAGTAGCTTCCACTCATTAAGCGGTTCCTCAAAATCGTCTCCCCAACTCGCAAAAGAACCGGAAGATGTACGCTGAAGCAGCATTGCCGTATCCAAACCTTTTCTGACAACCAAAGAACGAATCTTTGAATCCGACTTATACACTACTTTACCGGCTACATCCGTCGTTTTCCGTTCCACTTCCTTGTTATCCTTTCCTATATAATAGGTAGAATAGAAAACGACTTCGGCATCAGCAACTGGATTACCTGTTTTAGCATCCAGCACCACTACCTCATTATTATTTCCCGGCAGCGCCATCGTCAGAGCCTTAAATCGGGTCAGATAAATGAAATTTTCCGAACTCTTCCCTTCTTTACTATCCGGAACAACCTGCAAGACATAAATGCCCGGTTCATCAGGCAATAAAATACTATATGTACCGGAAGCTAAATTATAATCTTCCGGACGGGACAGCGCCAAATGTTCCGCCTTTACCTTACGGGTATATTTCTTATAAAAAGCAGAGTTTATCTCCGGCATTTCAGTAACCGACTCTGTCAAAGTGGTACGGAACAAATTGACTGTAAAGCCATCTAAGTTCTTGTGAGTAACCTGCAATGCCAAAGAATCACCGGGATAGGCAGTCTTATTCGTATTCAAAGTCAGTTCGGGGCGCAGAATATCTCCCTTCAGACTATGCAATGCCGAAATTCGTTTGTAATCGGGATAAAGGCTGATAGCCTCATCACAAAGCTGCAAAGCTTTCTGATTTTTCTGTTCATTACGATAGTAACGCGCCTTAGCCAAATAGGCTTCCGCACAAACATCACGCTTGGCATAATCTTTAATAATACGATCCAGCGCACGCAGGTACTGGTTCGGAGCATCACTCTCTCCCTCTTTTAAAGCACGGGGACGAAGCAATACATCTTCTCTCTGATTGCGCCACTTCATGTAATCCAACATAGTCAACACGGTTGCATCCTCCCGGTCCGGCATCTTCCGGTAGGTATTAATCATCTGCCCGTAAATGCCCATGATTTTACTTTTCACAAGCGTATCCGTATCAAAGTCCGATACGTTTTGTAAAGCTTCAATGGATCGCGATGCCAGCAAATGATACATATCATGGTGATAATACTCACTTGCATCTCCCAAAACTACAAAAGGAACATAACTGCGTGAGGACGTTTTCAGCAGTTCAACCGAGTCTTTCAGAGCTTCACCGGTATATTTCATAACTTGTTGCATGAACAAGTTACCACTCCACTCACGGATGTCCTTCGGCAAGGTATTTTCCTCCAAATCAAGCGAAGTACGTTGCCTTAATTCCCAACGGTTACCGGCCGCATAATCAGCATAGATATTGGCTACCAACGAATTGAGTACGGCACGGCTAACTGTATTCTCTTCCAGCTTAGCCCATTGTTCCAATCCTTGCAGATTGACATAAAAACTATCAGGCGTCAACATATCCTGATTGTCTCTCCGGCACATGTAGGCTTTCAACATCTGCGGGGTATTTTTTTCTTTCTCCCCCTTCCGGAATATCTCATCCGCCAGCTTAATTACGGTTTGCGGCAAGCTTTTCTGTTCAGCCTGCTCCACTTGTTTCCACAACTTATCAAACGACTGCGCATGCAGCATGGGCATACAGCCCAGGAATGCCGCCAGCAGCACTAAACTACAAATTCTTCGAATTCTTTCCATGGATACTATTCTGTTAGTCTTTGTACTAACAACAAAGGAAAGAAATAAAGTTTAAACAAATGCTGTTTTTTTAATAAAAAACCTTTCAGGAGGATATAAAAAGAGCGAGGAGTACGTTTCGGGACGTACTCCTCGCTCCATAAAGTCTAGTTAAAATGCTTTCTTACTTCTTTAGGGTATACCCCATCATTAACATCTCGTTCCGACCTACTTCGGCGAGAATGTTTCTCCATGTTTTAAAAATCTTTTTTTTCATAACCTTAAAAATTAAACTAATACCTAAAAACTAAAATCTAAATACACACAATAAAAAAGGGGTTTAATAAATCGTTGAGTAACCCCAAACATGCTTATCAGCCTCGCTGATGTGCTTAAAAATTTTCTTTAACATCTTCATTTTGTTATCCTCCTTAAAAAAACTTGTTATCCTATTGATTATATGTTTTACAACACAAAAATAAGACCTTTGTTCAAGACAACAAGTGATAATAGACGAAAAAGCATGTTATATAACATATTTCTTGATCTATATCAAAAATAAGAAGATCAGACAAGGGGTATAAGAAGAAAGAATGGCAGGAAACGGTAAGAATGGCAAGGTAAGAGACAAGGTGGCAGAAAAAGAGTGAGGCCATCCCCCTCCGGGGACAGCCTCACACAACAACATTTTACTTTTCACGATGGTGAAAAAAAGGACTATTCTTCACAGAGTAGTTTTCTCTTTTATAATAGCGTCATGAATTTGAGTCCATCAAACAAAGACGCCATCCGCCTAAATAATTGACAGGTTTAAAATACCAGTTATTGACGGCTTCCGGCGTTGTGCCATCGGCCTCCCTCATTACTATAGTACACTTCACCTCATTCATTAAGGCCGTTTCAAACTTTATATTGTTTATACGATAACTCAACACTGGAATCTGCCTCAGCATACAGACAACATTATTCATTTCTTCATTGCTGAGTTGAAGAGGTTCATTCCACGCATCTTCAGGATCAAGCCTATAAAGCATTACAACAGCCTGCTCGTATTGTTTGTTTTGCACACAAGTCATAAACCTATCCACTAATTCTTTTACGGCTAGAGTATCTTCCCGAACTAATCCACTAACAAAATCATTCGATTGTTCTTCCGATAAATCCACTACAGCCTGCTTTTTATCCGCTGACTGGCAAGATAAAAGGTTAAAAAGAGCGGCAAGTACAAAAACAAAAATCAGTTGTTTCATTTTCTATTATTGAAAAGTATAAAGAAGTAAGGGTAGGCAAGTACCCTTACTCCTATTTATGGATCGGATTACTCCGGATTAGTTAGCTACTGTTGCAGCGATTTTACAGATTACATATACGCGGATTGTACCCCAATCGTACTCAACATCAAACGGAACCTTAATCTGGAAATCACCTACAGTTGTATTATTGTTCTCATATACCAGTTCGCCGAAGTAATGAGCAATAGTACCCTTACCATTCTGAATTTCAGTCTCTGTAGGTTCAACAAAATTGAACTTTATCTTCTTGCTTGCAGCACTCAACAAATCTTTAAAATCACCAGAAGTAGAGTTCATATCAGTTCTGATTTGATCTTCCAGGCAAGAGATAGACTTAATACCATAATATTTATAGTAGTTTTCTCCCTTAGTAACCGCAGTATTATCAAAGTTATGATCACGCCAATCTGTGAAAGTCAATTTCAACATTGCTTTAGAGCCACCTGTTTCACCATCCAAGAAATTAGTTTCATGAGGATCAGCTACACTAACAGGACGCAAGAACTTCGCAAAGAATGTATTGTTAGACAAAGTAAACGGAACATAGTCACAATTAGCTGCATTAATCTGAATCTTAGCAGTAAAGGTTTGCTTATCTGCCAATTCATTGTGGTCTGCATAGTTCAAAATATCCTTAGCCCACTCATTGGTTGCGTTATCCGCATTATATTCTAATACAGAACCGTTGATAGTTACAACAGGATATTTAACAAGAGTAGCACCTACCTTATTTGCATACAAAGTCTTTCCATTATTCCCTACCGTAATATCATATTTCTGACCGGAATTACCTGTAACCGGAGTCAAAGCAGTTCCTTGCGGATCAACGAAAGTGAATGTTTTAGCCAACTTAGCATCTGTAAATGCAGTATAAACAGCATCAATGCCAGTAACTGTCACATCGTTACCCATAAATGTATTCAAGATGTCAGATTTGAATTCATCGTCTGCACCAGCCTGTCCCACTGTTTCAACATTAGCATGAATATCACTATAGCCCGTTCCTGCTTTCGGATCATTTTTAGCATACCAATAAGCTCTATTCTTATCAGCATCAGCTACTGTACCAGCAGGCGTTACATTACGCTTTGACGGAGTCCAATTCAATGTCACATATACATATTGATTAATGCCCTTAACAGCATCGATAACCTTAGTATAACGGACGATGGCCTTCATGCTTTCCTTATTCTTAAATACTTGGTAAGCCTGATTATTCTTAACCACCCATTTCAATATCTGAGTTTCGTTGCCACCATCATCTTGAATAGACTGAGATACAACACCATACTTAGTTGTCACAGCCTTAGAAGTAGCCAAAATACCATCATATTGAGTAGCATCATTCACGCCACCATCCAATGTGAAGTTATCATGGAAGTCTTCTTTAGAAATACCTTGTTTTTCGAGCTGTGCAATAATTTGTTCCTCAAACTGATGCCAAGTAAGTTTCAGTTCTTTTTTATCTTCTGTACAATTTACAGTATAGACATCAGCGAAGTCAAAGTTTGGAGTCAATACAACATCACTTTCTGTAATAGTATCAACGATCTTGAACTTCAAATAACCCACTGCTGCAATCTTATTACTCTTAATGTCAGTCAACGTAATACGAACCAACGGTTCACGGCCCTTCTCAGCCTTGTTCTGTTCTGCACCAAATCCTTGTTGCAAACCATCTTTCGGCATTTGCGGTCTAAAGATAGCATCCTTCAAGGCTGCATGAGCACTTTCAGAGGTTTTATTATCACCTACATGATAACCAACCAGTTCATAAGAATACTTAAATCCATAACCTTCAGATGTCTTATCGAAAGCATACTTATCCAGTTTCTTGTGATCATCCTTAGACGGATCTTCCGGATCAACTATTTCATCGAAATGAGTATTGATAAGTTTAGACAAGTCTTCACCTTCACTATTCCAACTAATTTCATAAGTAGCCGCAGCATTTATAGCCTCAGCCGCAGTCTTATACAAATGTACCGTTTCTTTTTGCTCGAATGGTTGGCTTAAAGCCAATACCAGATTATGAGCATTCACCGCTTTTATAGCAGCATAATCAGAAGTAATGATTGTATCTTGTTTACCATTATTATAATGAGCTTCCAAGGCCAGTACCGTTACTTTACCATCCTGCTCAATATCCTTAACAGTACCATTCACCAAGTGAGAATTTACAGTCAAAATCCCCTTGTCTCCCTGAAAGTTGTCAACAACAGCTTCTACTACACCATTTGCTCTTGTTTTATAGTCTTTATCAGCAGAAATATAAGTCAGTTTAGTAATCTTTTTCCAATCTGCAACAGAAGGATTCATATGATATTCAGCTACCAAACCTGGAGTCATAGAAGTAGTGATTCCTACTTTAGGAGCATCAGTTTTAAAGTCACCGTCTGCATTAATCTTACCAACAGTCAAGATGTTATAATTATAGGAATAAGCCCCCATAGCTTCAATACCCTGATAGTAAAAAGCCGGCTTAAAGACTAAACTATTCAAACGAGTAGAAAGTACACCTAACAAAGTATTCAACTGGTCACTTACTTCCTTTTGCATTTCCTCATTAGCTTTCTTCAGAAGATTTTCAATTTCTTCTTTAGAACCTAAATTGGCTAACTCTTTCTTCATAGCGTCCAACTGTCCCTGAAGAGAGTCAAACTCCTTCCCTGTAGCCTCTTCAAACTTCTTCAAAGCATCAATCTGAACCTGCAATGCCTGATCAGCTTTTGCCCGTGCCTCTACTTCTGCATTCAAATCAACACCTAGACCTTTCAAGTCTTCTTTCATTGTATTCAAGTCACTCTGAATACCATCTATTTTACCAGAAAGAACAGAAAGCTCCTCATCCGTTGCTACATTTTTCATTAACTCATCAATGTAAGCTTTAGCTTCTTTGATAGCCTCAGCTTTCGCATCGTTTGCAGCTTTTTCAGCAAGCGCTTTAGCTGCTGCTGCTTCAGCAACAGCCTTGTCTGCTTCTGTCTTAGCAGCATCAGCGGCAGCCTTTGCGGCATCTGCTGCAACTTGAGCTGCGTCAGCATCAGCTTGTACATCAGATAAAGCTTTTTCTAAGCTTGTCTTCTGCGCGCTAAGTTCAGTGTTCAGATCTGTGTACTTTTGCTCAAGACCGTCGATATCATCGTCATAGTCCTTGCAAGACGTAAATACACCTGTAGAAACCATCATCAAGGCTCCAAACAGGGCTACACTCAAATACTTCTTGTTCATAATAAAAAACTTTAAATTTATAAATTTAAAAAAATAAAGAATAATAATAGTCTAATAAATCATCCTCATCCCCATCTCTACCGTTACTTTATAGGTAACGGCACAAGCTACTACAACGCATATTTCACGCAAAAAAGGCATAAAACAGGCATTATCGACAGCCAAAGAATATATTCAACAACAGAAAAGCATACCATTTGGCATGCTTGTAAAAATAGATACATCATATTTTTAAAAACGAAGTATCCTAGAAAGTTTTCATTTCAGAAGAAAAAGCTATTATACTGTAATACTGAACGATAAATATGAAAGAGGGCAATTAAAGAAGAGAAAAGAGTAACTGCCTGAAATGATATTTCAGGAAAGATTCTAACCATTCGTAGATTCATTTCTACGAAAAGTCAGTGATTTCTAACTAAAATCAAATAATACTCATTCCAATCATTTAGAGCACAGAAGCATACCCTTTCACAAAAGAGATTACCTCCTGATTGGCTTCATCTATTTTCTGATTTTGAAAAGGCTTCAGATAAGTTTCCGTAACCTTGATGGATGAGTGTCCCATAGCTTCTGATATGATACCCGGGTGTATTTCACAATAATAGGCCATCGTCGCCCAAGTATGCCGAATGGTATAGGTACTCAAATGAGCATGGCTCCTCACATACTTCTTCAATATGGACAAACGATGGTTAAAAGCCCTCAATGCCGATTGATATTCATGATAAGCCATCTCAGTTCCCTCCGGACTGGACAAAAAGGAGAATAGATAGGGAGAATCCCCATCTTTATTAGCCACTAATTGCACTAACCTCAAAGCTTCAGGAGTAAGCATCACAGTCAACGGCCTACCGGTCTTCCGCCTCCGATACCTCAGAATGTTACCTTGAATATCCGTCTTACGCAAATATACTAAATCTACAAATGGTATACCGCGTAGCAGAAACATAAGTGCAAATAAGATTTTAGTCTTTTGCAAATCTACAGGCAAGGTATTGTATACAGGCGTTTTCTCCGCTTCACAGAGCAAATTCCCTATGTCAGAAGCATCCAAAGCTCTCCTTTGATCCGCACTCACACTGGTATGCACATGTCTGAAAAGCCGTGGAACATACAAAGCATAACCATTATCCACTGCCCGGTTATAAGTTGCCCGAAGCACTTTCATATATGTAGAGACTGTATTCCAACTGCATCTCCGCTGGCGCAAATAGATTTCAAAGTTCTTCAGAAGGTTCGGAGTCAACTTGCCAAATGATATATCCCTGTCATTATTAAATGCAGAGAAAGAATTCCGGGCACTCCGGTACACATGTGCAGTTCCCCATTGACCGTTAGCACGAAGCTCTTGAATAGTCGAGGATAGCATATCCAATAATAATTTTTGTTTCATGATAAATTGTTTTTTGAGTACAATTACTCTTTTTTTAATGAATTACAGAAAAAAAAACAGCTTTATTTGCACATTTATGGAAAAACAGTTATGTTTGCACCATATTTTGTGCCGTTACCTATAAAGTAACGGCATTTTTTTTAATAAAAATATCAAATAAAAAAGGCGGAGAGAATGTTAAGCATCCTCTCCGCCTTTTATATAAAAAAAAGACTTATTTACTTTTCAGGTGTCTGTTCCAACGTAGCAACCAGGAAGTCATAGAACTTAGAAACGGTCGGGATCAGAGCTCGTTCATCCGGCGAGTGCGGAGAACGCAATGTAGGTCCGAAGGATATCATATCCAATCCCGGACAATTGGCGCCAATGATACCACATTCCAAGCCGGCATGAATAACTTTCACAGCAGGTTCTACTCCGAATTGTTGTTGATAGGAAAGCTTCATGGCATGCAGAATAGGTGAATCCACATTAGGTTGCCAACCGGAATAACCTCCGCTCAACTCCACTTTCATACCTGCCATGGCAAAACAAGCGGTCAGGCTGTCAGCCAAAAATTCCTTCATCGTGTCACAAGAACTGCGAGCCAGAATACGAACCTCCGCCTTACCTTCTCCAATAATAACAATAGCCAGATTAGAAGACGTTTCCACCGTATCGGGCACAGTTGGAATCATACGCATCACACCGTCCTGACAAGCCATCAGCACACTAATCATATTGTCCTGAATTTCCATCGGTACAATATGAGCCGGAAGCTCAACCGGCTCTATAGCCAATGTGATACCACTTTCAATAGGAGTATATTCCGCATTGATTTGCGCTTCATATTCCTTTATATAGTCTTCCAGTCCTTCCGTATCTTCGGGATTGAACACTAATACGGCATGTGCTTCACGAGGAATGGCATTACGCATGTTGCCACCTTCGAAACTTGCTAACTGGGAATCAAATTCAACCAGTACATCATGTATCACACGAGCCAACAACTTATTGGCGTTTCCACGTCCCTGATTGATTTCCAAACCGGAATGACCACCACGCAAGCCCTTTAGTGTAATCTTACGGGCTACGAAATCAGTCGGCACTGCCTCTTCCTGATACTCCAGCGTAGCCGTCAGGTCGATACCTCCGGCGCAACCTATATACAGTTCGCCTTCATCTTCCGAGTCAAGATTCAGCAAGATTTCACCTTTCAATGTTCCCGGCTTCAAGCCAAAAGCACCGTACATACCGGTTTCCTCATCCTTCGTAATTAAGGCTTCCAACGGTCCATGCTTCAGATTATTATCTTCCAGCACTGCCATGATGGCGGCAACGCCCAGACCATTGTCCGCTCCCAGCGTTGTACCTTTAGCTTTTACCCAATCGCCATCGATGCAGGTTTCAATAGGATCTTTTGTAAAATCGTGAACAGTATCATTGTTCTTTTGGGGCACCATATCCATGTGTGCCTGAAGAATGACGCCTTTGCGGTTTTCCATACCCGGAGTGGCGGCTTTACGGATAATAACATTACCTACTTCATCGACAAATGATTCCAAGCCCAAGCCTTTTCCAAAGTTTACAAGGAACTCTGTTATTTTCTCCATGTGTCCCGACGGACGGGGAATTTGAGTCAGCGAATAGAAATGCTTCCACACATTCTGTGGAGCTAATTGCAAGATTGTACTCATAACGTTTAAAAAGTTAGTTTTCGCAAATATACATTTTTATTCTTAAACCATGCAATAAACGGTTACGATTTTAGTATTACTACAAAAAGTGATGAGATATAGTGATCCTGGCATTATATCATAAAGAGATGCGACTTTCAAAATAAATAGAACTTCTTCTTCAATTTACACTACCGCTCATGAATTCTGCTTCACACGGTTCACCAGCGAAAGGTGCAGCCATCCATAAAGCCCCAGCACAATAACCAGTAACGTCTGTATGCCATGCACAATCAAAGCAAAAACTCCCGCATCGGTAGCATTGACCCCGTATAACATCATCATCGTGATGACGGCAAAGTGCCAGGATCCCGCCCCGTTGGGGGTAGGGACAATCACCGCAAAGGTTCCGCCTACGAACATAACCAATCCGGCCAAAAAGCTAAGATGCCCGGTAAAAGAAAAGCAATAGAAAGTAATATAGAAGTGATAGAAATAGCATATCCAGATAAGCAATGTATAAAGAATGAAAAGCGGGATATTCTTCACCCCCTTCAATGACATCACACCTTCCCACACATTAAGCACCACCCCCTTCACTTTCTCGAAGAAAGAAAGCATACGCAAAAGGAAATAGAGCAACACCAATACCCCTATCACACAGAAAAGTACAACATAGAACCAGGGAGACGTCACCAAATGCAGCAACGAAGGAATTTTCGTCCCCGTCTCTTCAAAAAAACGCAGGAAAACGGGCATCTGCATCAAAAAAGTAACTCCTGTAATCAAAAGAATGGTAAGCGTATCTATCAAACGTTCCGTCACCACCGTACCAAGCGATTTGGCAAAAGACACATCATCATATTTGGCAAGTACCCCACAACGGGAAACTTCACCCACACGAGGCAAAACAAGATTAGCGGCATAAGAAACAAAGATAGCATCCACGCAATCACCCGTTTTCGGATAGGCACCCAATGGCGCAAGCGTTTGCTTCCAGCGCCAACCACGGAACACGTGGCTCATTACACCAAAAAACAATGAAAACAACATCCACCCCCAATTAGTGCCATGCAAAAGCACTTCCTTGGCACGTGTAAAGTCAAAATCCCGATACACCCAATAAAGAATAAAACCGCCCAAAGCGAGCGGCAAAAGGATTTTCAGTGTCTTTTTTAATAGTTTATTCATGCAGAATTCGTTATTCTTCGTCGAAAAGGATTACCTTTGCGAGCTGCAAAGATAGTGCAAACCGAGGGCAGTACAAAAGAAGCTTGCTTATTTTTAATGCCGAGGTGCAGCCTGTCTTCGCGGAGCAAAGATAGTGCAAAGATTGTTCAAAAGTAACGATTCAGTTGATAAATGAGATTAGTAAAGCCTAAAAAGTTTCTCGGCCAACACTTCCTGAAAGACCTGAAAGTGGCACAGGACATAGCCGACACCGTAGACGCATGTCCCGGACTCCCTATATTGGAAGTAGGTCCGGGTATGGGTGTATTAACCCAGTTTCTGGTAAAGAAAGAACGTCCGGTAAAGGTAGTGGAACTGGATTATGAGTCCGTAGCCTATCTGCGCGAAGAATATCCGTCATTGGAAGACAACATCATCGAAGACGATTTTCTGAAAATGAACCTGCAACGCCTGTTCGGTGGACAGCCGTTTGTGCTGACAGGAAACTATCCTTATAATATATCCAGCCAGATTTTTTTCAAGATGCTGGATAACAAAGAACTGATACCTTGCTGCACCGGCATGATACAGAAGGAAGTAGCTGAACGTATCGCTGCCGGTCCCGGTAGCAAGACATATGGTATTCTAAGCATACTGATACAAGCATGGTATCGCGTGGAATATCTTTTCACCGTACACGAACATGTGTTTAACCCACCGCCAAAGGTAAAAAGCGCCGTCATCCGCATGACGCGAAACGAGACTAAAGACCTGGGCTGTGACGAAAAGTTGTTCAAGCAAGTAGTAAAAACCACTTTCAACCAACGACGCAAGACGCTGCGAAACTCGATAAAGCCGATACTCGGCAAAGACTGTCCACTGACGGAAGATGCCGTGTTCAACAAAAGGCCGGAACAGTTGTCCGTACAGGAGTTTATCAACTTGACCAACCAAGTGGAACAGGCGTTAAAAGAGATTAGAGAAAAGAATGATGAAATAAATAAATGATGAGTCATCATTTTAATCAAGAGGAGAAAGATTATGGAGATGGACGAAACCTACATTGACAACGTCAAAAACCTCATTGAGCAGAAAGACGCAGAGAACGTCAAATCGCTCCTTATAGACCTGCACCCTGCGGATATTGCCGAACTCTGCAACGACCTGAGTCCGGAAGAGGCCCGTTTTGTATATCGCTTGCTGGACAATGAGACAGCGGCAGATGTATTAATGGAAATGGACGAAGACGTCCGCAAGGAATTTCTGGAGATACTCCCGTCAGAAACTATCGCCAAGCGTTTTGTGGACTATATGGACACAGACGACGCCGTAGATCTGATGCGTGAGTTGGATGAAGAGAAACAGGAGGAAATCCTCTCCCACATTGAAGACATCGAGCAGGCAGGAGACATCGTAGACCTGTTGAAGTACGACGAAGATACCGCCGGTGGCTTGATGGGTACGGAAATGGTGATCGTGAACGAGAATTGGAGTATGCCGGAATGTCTGAAAGAGATGCGCCAGCAAGCTGAACAGTTGGACGAAATCTACTACGTCTATGTCATCGACGACGAGAACCGCCTGCAAGGTGTATTCCCGCTGAAGAAGATGATTACCTCCCCTTCCGTGTCAAAAGTGAAACACGTGATGCGGAAAGACCCGATTTCCGTACACGTAGATACGCCCGTTGAAGATGTGGTGCAGACCATTGAAAAATATGACCTTGTGGCCGTTCCCGTCGTAGACAGCATCGGACGATTGGTGGGGCAGATCACTGTAGACGACGTTATGGATGAAGTTCGTGAGCAATCGGAACGCGACTACCAGTTGGCATCCGGTTTGTCACAAGACGTAGAGACAGACGATAACGTGATGCGCCAGACCAGCGCACGCCTGCCGTGGCTCATCATCGGCATGCTGGGTGGTATCGGCAACTCCATGATTCTGGGCAACTTCGACGCAACCTTCGCCGCCCATCCCGAAATGGCGCTCTATATTCCGCTGATCGGTGGTACGGGTGGAAACGTCGGAACACAATCTTCGGCTATCATCGTGCAAGGCCTTGCCAACAATTCGCTGGATGCCAAAGATATTTTCAAGCAAATCACCAAAGAATCCGTAGTAGCCCTCATCAACGCTACTATCATTTCTTTAGTAGTATATATCTATAATTTTGTCCGGTTCGGCGCCACTGCCACCGTCACCTATTCCGTTTCCATCAGCTTGTTCGCCGTAGTGATGTTCGCATCCATCTTCGGCACACTGGTGCCTATGACATTGGAAAAGTTGAAGGTAGACCCTGCCATCGCTACTGGGCCGTTTATAGCGATTACCAACGACATTATAGGCATGATGTTGTACATGGGAATAACCGTACTACTCGCCTAAATGAAGAAAAATGAAAAAAAACTGATGAAAAAAGTATGAAGTAATTGTTTTATTTCATTAATTTGTGACCTAATGTAACCCGAACGGGTAAAACCGTTTCTTAAAATGTATCTACAATGATGGACACTCATGACACTAATCTCCCCGAAAAGGCGGCAGAATTAGAAGAAGACAAGAAAGCAGCAGAGGTTTCCGAACCGGCTCTGACGGAAACTCCGGCTGAAGAAGCTACGCAGGAAGAGAAGCCGGCAGAAGAAACTGCACAGGAAGAAAAACTGGTAGAAGCTACGCAGGAAGAAAAAACGGTAGAAGCCACACAAAAACTAAGTAAGGAAGAAATCCTCGCCAAGTTAAAAGAAATCTCCGCAGAAGTGGAAAATGCCGGTAAACAAGAAATAGACAGCTTGAAACAAGCTTTCTACAAACTGCACAATGCCGAACAGGAAGCTGCAAAGAAGCTTTTCATCGAAAACGGGGGAGCAGCTGAGAACTTCGTTCCGACAGTGGACACTGTGGAAGAGGAGTTCAAGAATATCATGTCCGTCATTAAAGAAAAGAGAGGTGTATTGTCAGCCGAGCAGGAACAACAGAAAGAGCTGAACCTGCAAATCAAACTTTCCATAATCGAGGAACTGAAAGAACTGGTAGAGTCGCCCGATGATGCCAACAAATCCTACACCGAATTCAAGAAACTGCAACAGCAATGGAATGAAGTGAAGCTTATTCCGCAAGCTAAAGTCAACGAGCTTTGGAAGAGCTATCAACTCTATGTAGAGAAATTCTATGACCTGCTGAAGCTGAACAATGAATTCCGTGAATATGACTTCAAGAAAAACCTGGAAATAAAGACTCATCTTTGCGAAGCTGCCGAAAAACTGGCAGATGAACAGGATGTAGTATCAGCTTTCCACCAGTTGCAGAAACTACATCAGGAATTCCGTGACACAGGTCCGGTAGCCAAAGAATTGCGTGACGAGGTATGGAACCGCTTTAAAGCAGCCTCCACTGCCGTAAACCGCCGTCACCAGCAACATTTTGAATCACTGAAAGAAGTAGAGCAACACAATCTCGACCAGAAAACAGTGATTTGCGAAATCATCGAAGCCATCGACTACAACGAACTGACCAACTTCGCCGCCTGGGACAACAAAACTCAGGAAATCATTGCCCTGCAAAACAAATGGAAAACCATAGGTTTTGCACCGCAGAAGATGAATGTGAAGATATTCGAACGTTTCCGCAAGGCTTGCGACGAGTTCTTCCGCAAGAAGGGTGAATTCTTCAAATCCCTGAAAGAGGGAATGAACGTCAACCTGGACAAGAAACGTGCGCTTTGCGAAAAGGCCGAAGCCTTGAAAGACAGCACCGATTGGAAAGCAACGGCTGACGAACTCACCAAACTTCAAAAAGAGTGGAAGACTATCGGCCCGGTAGCCAAAAAATACTCTGATGCAATATGGAAACGTTTCATTTCTGCTTGTGACTACTTCTTCGAACAAAAGAACAAGGCAACTTCTTCCCAACGTTCCATTGAAGTTGAAAACCTGAACAAGAAGAAAGAAATCATCGAGAAGCTTACCGCCATCGATGAAAACATGGATACTGACGAGGCCACCCAGTTGGTACGCGAATTGATGAAAGAATGGAACAGCATCGGCCATGTACCTTTCAAAGAGAAAGACCGTCTGTACAAGCAATATCACGGACAAGTGGATAAACTGTTCGACCATTTCAACATCAGCGCGGCTAACAAGAAGTTGAGCAACTTCAAATCGAACATCAGCAACATCCAGGAAGGCAGCCCGCAGGCTCTTTATCGTGAACGCGAGAAACTGGTTCGCGCGGCAGATGCCATGAGAAACGAGTTGCAGACGTACGAAAACAACCTCGGCTTCCTGACTACTTCTTCTAAGAAAGGCAACAGCCTGCTGACGGAACTGAATCGTAAAGTGGAAAAGCTGAAAGCCGACATCGAATTGGTAAAACAGAAGATTAAGGTTATCGACGAATCCATTCGCAGCGCCGAATAATTTTGATAGAAACAGAAATAGACTGTTTGTTTTTCAAACAGAAAGTTTATTGAAAAAGGCATAAAAAAAGCTGTCTCACGATTTATCCGGAGACAGCTTTTTTATTGTTTCCTATTTTTAATGATGGAACAGGCGAATACCCGTAAACGCCATAGCAATGCCATATTTATCACAAGTTTCGATAACATTGTCATCACGTACGGAGCCTCCTGTCTGGGCAATATAATCCACACCTGTTTTATGCGCGCGCTCAATATTATCTCCAAACGGGAAGAAAGCATCTGAACCCAAAGAAACACCTTTCAGCGTATCCAGCCATGTACGCTTTTCTTCACGGGTCAGCACTTCCGGTTTCTCTGTAAAGAACTGTTGCCAAACACCGTCAGCCAATACATCTTCATGATCATCACTGATGTAAATATCAATCGTATTATCACGGTCGGCACGGCGGATTTTTTCAATCCACGGCAAGTTCAGCACTTTCGGATGTTGACGAAGATACCAGATATCCGCCTTATTTCCTGCCAGACGGGTACAGTGAATACGGCTCTGCTGCCCTGCCCCGATGCCGATAGCCTGTCCGTCCTTCACATAACAAACGGAGTTCGACTGCGTATACTTCAGAGTAATCAATGCTATCATTAAATCACGCTTTGCAGCATCCGGAAAGTTCTTGTTTTGAGTGGGAATATTCGCAAACAGTTCATCGTTGTTCAACTTAATCTCATTACGTCCTTGCTCAAAAGTAATTCCAAATACGTCTTTACGTTCAATCGGAGCAGGTTTGTAGCTCGGATCAATCTGAATCACATTATAGGTACCTTTACGCTTATTCTTCAGAATTTCAAGCGCCTTCTCTGTATACCCCGGAGCAATAACCCCATCCGACACTTCACGATTGATGAAACGGGCGGTTTCCTCGTCGCATACATCACTCAAAGCGATAAAATCACCATAAGACGACATACGGTCGGCACCACGGGCACGTACATAGGCATTAGCCAACGGAGAAAGCGGCAGGGCATCCGCAAAATAAATCTTTTTCATTGTCTCGTCCAGTTCAAGACCGATAGCTGCACCGGCCGGACTGACATGTTTAAATGAAGTAGCTGCCGGCATACCGGTAGCCTCTTTCAGTTCTTTCACTAACTGCCATCCGTTCAGGGCATCCATAAAGTTGATGTATCCCGGACGTCCATTCAGGACTTCGATAGGCAGTTCCCCCTCCTGCATAAAAATGCGGGCCGGCTTCTGATTAGGGTTACAGCCGTACTTGAGTTCTAACTCTTTTGCCATAGTTTTAATTATTTTGAATAGAATTGCTACAAAATTACTGAAGAGGAATATAATCACTGATTATAAATCCATAATAATACAGACTTGGCTTCAACCTTAAGCAAAGCATCAATCTGCCGCATCGTTTCATCACAAATCACCGGACACCCCTGACTCATTCCCAACGGCAGATGTAAAGGATAAATCTCCGTCGCAGGCAAAGGGGTATACGAATGTAACACAACAATACGCTTAAAGGCATTATCATTGGTCGGTTCCAGTCCGTGCAATTTATAATGGACATTGATTCCCCATTTGCTATAAGCGCGGATACCGATTTTGTATTTTCCTAAAGAAGAACATAGACTTCCCGGCACATTACTGAAGACGGGTTTAGAAGGAGTACTGTCTTTTCCGTAACCATGTGCGCAAAGACTTGCATATTTAACCGAGTCACCCTTAAGATCCCAGACAAAGAAACGCCTCTTACCGGAGTGTATGCTGAAATCAACCAAGAAACAATAATTCGTATTGAAACCTTTACTAACACAATATGCTTTCGCTTCGCGCGCTTTCACTTTTAACCGCTGCTGTGTTGTAAGGCTCACCGATATGGTATCACTGCACTTCGCACAAAGCCCCTCTCCTAATCCGGCAAGCAGGATAAGTAGCACTAACAGAAAACGAATAGCTTCTTGCATAAACTTCACATTGTATCAGATATTAAAATCACTTGTGATAAAACATAAAACCCACTAAAACTTGCGATTTTAGTGGGTTTTTGACTTAAATAAGCCGTTGGATGGTTGGGCTACCTGGATTCGAACCAGGAATGACAGGACCAGAATCTGTAGTGTTACCATTACACCATAGCCCAATAACAGGTCGTTCCCGTTTTGCGGTTGCAAAGATACAAAGAATTTGATAATCCAAAACAAAATCCGCGATTTTTTTTCATAAAATCTTCTAAGATGCCGTATGCCAAAGGAATATATACCTAAAAAAAATCAAAAAATGAAAGAGTTTTCCCCTTTTAGGTGTTTGATATAAGAATTCACCGTATATTTGTCAACTATTTAATTTTAATAATAAGTAATGAACGAAACAAAGAAACTCATTCAACAAATCACCGAAGGTATACAAGATAAAAAAGGGAAAAAAATTGTTATAGCAGATCTTTCTAAAATTGGCGATACTATCTGCAACTATCTCGTCATTTGCCAGGGAAATTCTCCCAGCCAAGTGACCGCCATTGTGGAGTCCGTGAAGGAATTCACCCGCAAAGGCGCCAACAGTAAACCGTTTGCGATAGACGGGTTACGCAATGCCGAATGGGTAGCGATGGATTATTCCGATATACTGGTTCATGTGTTTCTACCCGAAACGAGAGAATTCTACAACCTGGAGCACCTCTGGGCTGACGCCAAATTAACCCAAATTCCTGATATTGATTAATAAGCCTTATGGACAATAATAACAATAACGCTAACAAAAAGCCCAATAAAGTTAATATGCCCAAGTTCAACCTGAACTGGTTGTATATGATCATAGCCATGATGCTTTTGGGACTGTGGTTCACTAACGAGAACACAACAAATACCAAAATCGTATCTTACGACGAATTTCAGCAATACGTACGTGACGGCTATATGAGCAAAATTATCGGCTACGATGATAACTCGGTAGAAGCCTACATCAAGCCGCAGTATGTGAAGAACGTATTCCAAGCTGACTCCAGCCGCGTGGGTAAGAACCCTATGATTGCCACTGAAGCCCCTTCACGTGAAAGTCTGGGTAACTTCCTGCAAAAAGAAAGAGACGAACAGCACTTCGACGGTTCTATCAATTACGAGAAGAAACGGAATTATTTCGGTGCTATCTTGTGGCAGATTCTGCCTATCGCTTTCCTGATCGGTTTCTGGATTTTCATGTCACGCCGCCTGAGTGGTGGTGGTGCAGGCGGTGGCGGCATATTCAATGTCGGCAAATCGCGCGCCCAACTGTTTGAAAAAGGAACTCCCGTGAAAGTTACTTTCAAGGACGTTGCAGGACTCGCTGAAGCCAAACAGGAAGTAGAGGAAATCGTGGAATTCCTGAAAGAGCCGCAGAAATATACCGACCTGGGTGGTAAGATACCTAAAGGCGCATTGCTGGTAGGCCCTCCGGGAACCGGTAAGACCCTGCTCGCCAAAGCTGTAGCAGGCGAAGCTAACGTACCGTTCTTCTCACTGGCTGGTTCCGATTTCGTAGAAATGTTTGTCGGTGTAGGTGCATCACGTGTGCGCGACCTGTTCCGCCAGGCAAAGGAGAAAGCTCCGTGCATCGTATTTATTGATGAAATTGACGCCGTGGGCCGCGCCCGTGCCAAAGCCGCCGCAATGGGTGGTAATGACGAACGCGAAAATACGCTGAACCAGTTATTGACAGAAATGGACGGCTTCGGTTCCAATAGTGGTGTAATCATCCTGGCAGCTACCAACCGCGTAGACGTACTGGACAAAGCCTTATTGCGTGCCGGACGTTTCGACCGTCAGATTCATGTAGACTTGCCCGACCTTAACGAACGTAAAGAAGTATTCGGCGTACATCTTCGCCCTATCAAAATAGATAATACAGTGGATGTAGATTTATTGTCACGTCAGACTCCGGGTTTCTCCGGTGCTGATATAGCCAATGTCTGCAACGAGGCCGCACTGATTGCGGCACGCCACGGCAAAAAATTTGTAGGTAAACAAGATTTCCTCGATGCCGTAGACCGTATCGTAGGTGGCTTGGAAAAGAAGACCAAGATTACAACCGAAGCAGAACGCCGTTCCATCGCTATCCATGAAGCCGGACACGCTTCCATCTCCTGGTTGCTGGAATACGCCAACCCGCTGATTAAAGTAACCATCGTTCCACGCGGACGGGCATTGGGCGCTGCATGGTATCTGCCCGAAGAGCGTCAGATTACCACCAAAGAGCAGATGCTTGATGAAATGTGTGCCACACTGGGCGGACGTGCCGCCGAGGATTTATTTCTGGGACGTATCTCGACCGGTGCCATGAACGACCTTGAACGTGTTACCAAACAGGCTTACGGCATGATTGCTTATCTGGGTATGAGCGAGAAGTTGCCGAACCTATGTTATTATAATAACGAAGAGTACTCTTTCAACCGCCCGTACAGTGAAAAGACTGCCGAACTGATTGATGAGGAAGTGAAGAGCATGGTGAATGAACAGTACGAACGCGCCAAGCAAATCCTATCCGAACATAAGGAGGGGCACAACAAATTGGCACAGCTGTTGATAGATAAAGAGGTTATCTTCGCTGAGGATGTGGAAGAAATCTTCGGAAAACGGCCTTGGGCTTCCCGCTCGGAAGAGATCAGCGCCAATAAAATATCAGAGGACTTGAAAAAAGCCGAAGAAGAAACTGCCAAAGAAGCTGTGGAGAGCGAAAAAGAAGTAAAAGCGGAAGAAGAAAACAATGTTGAGGGCGGAAAAGAAACCGGTAATAGAAAGGTTTCTGCAGAAGGCACCAGAGTTTCCGTAGAACGGCCAACAAAAGAATAAAGAATTTAAAACGGAATAACCGTGAAAAGCAATTTCTTACAACGCGCCATAACAGGTGTGTTATTCGTAGTAGTATTGGTGGGCTGTATCCTATACAGCCCCCTTTCATTCGGTATCCTGTTCACCATTATCGGTGCACTGAGCGTACACGAGTTCACCCACCTGATCAACCAAAATGGTGAAGTACAAATCAATAAGACGATTACAGCTTTGGGAGGCGCTTATCTCTTTTTAGCCGTAATGGGCTTCTGCCAGTCAACCATCGGAGCACAGGTATTCCTGCCCTATCTGGCATTACTGCTTTACCTGATGATTACGGAACTGTATCTGAAGCAGAAAAATCCTATCGGCAACTGGGCTTATTCCATGCTGAGCCAGCTGTATGTGGCATTGCCGTTTGCACTGCTCAATGTGCTGGCTTTCCAGTATAATCCGACAGAAAGCAGCGTAACCTACAACCCTATCCTACCGCTATCCATCTTCGTATTTATCTGGCTGAGCGACACAGGTGCATACTGTGTAGGCTCACTGATTGGCAAACACCGCCTGTTCGAGCGCATATCTCCGAAGAAATCATGGGAAGGAAGCATTGGCGGCGGCATTTTCTCTATCGCTTCTTCATTTGTGTTCGCACATTATTTCCCGTTCCTATCTGTCCTGCAATGGGCAGGTCTGGCACTGGTGGTTGTCATCTTCGGAACTTGGGGAGATTTGACGGAATCATTAATGAAACGCCAACTGGGCATCAAGGATTCAGGACATATCCTGCCCGGACACGGCGGAATGCTCGACCGCTTCGACAGCGCTTTGATGGCAATTCCCGCCGCAGTAGTCTATCTCTATGTTCTGACACTGCTCTAAAAAGAAAAAGCCGGGGGAATTCACATTCACCCGGCCTCCAAACAAAACACTTTACTCTACTTCAATTGCATCTTTGAGAAATCTAAGTTAGAAGCTTTCTCTGTATTGTCTGATTGTTTATCAAAAGTTATTTCAACTTCATTGTTCACTTCTGAATTCAGTTTCAACTTGATACCTTTTGTTTCAGAAGTTATATTCAAATCTTTCAGATTGAAGGACACCAAGCCCGCCTCACGAATCCCGCTCAAATCATCATAATCATTGTAACGAAGTTCCAGATGGATATATCCGTCATCATCGGCTTCTTCATCCAAAGGCACTTCAGCATTCCCGGCACGCTGCACCAGACTGATACGATGCTTCATTTCCGGGTCTTTCGGCAAGTTCTGCATAAAGATAATATTCATATATCCCCCGGTGATAGTAATGTCACCTTTATAAATAAAGACCGGATCGTTACCATATTCTTCTTCATTCTCAGGTGTCAGCGTTTCTACGCCTTTCGTCAAGGCATGCCACATCTTCAGGATTTTCACCGCATGGTCATATTCCCCGTAATTATCATAAATAGGATTGAAAATAGTCACCATACGTTGTCCGTCTACCGGCTGATACCAGCCCAAATCAGTGTTGATAGGCCATAACGTTCCCCAAGTATCGCTGTTCAGATAAAAAGCATTCCCCGTTAAACGCACCGTAGCCCAGTTCGGATAAGAGAAATCACCGATTGAGTATCCGTCATCAAAATCATCACACGACTGTAAAGCAGGTAACACAGCCAAACACATCATTAAAAATAACCAATGTAATCTTTTCATAATCAAAGTCCTTTTGCTTGTTTCTTACTAATTATCGGTTTTACACCACTTTTATGTTCTGTCTATAAAATACGAAAGCCGGGCATATACTGCACCGGCTTCATACCTTTTAACTATTTTATCATCCTTTTGAAACTAAAAGGCTTTCATTATGTAAGTTTTTCACTTTTTCAACAGACGCACCATTTCTTGCGCCGCATGCTTCGGGGCGCCCGCATCACCCAGGCGAGATGCCATATACTCATATCCGTCAAGCATCTGCTGCCGATAGTCCTTATTATATAAAATACGTTCCAGTTCGGCACGAGCCTGTTCAACCGTCATCGTATCAGCAACCAACTCCTTCACCACTTCCCGGTCGGCTATAAGGTTTACTAAAGAAATATATTTCACCGTCAATATATGGCGACGCAGAAAAGAAATCACTTTTCCTATCGGTGTATGATAACAAACGGCTTGCGGCACGCGGAACAAAGCCGCCTCCAAAGTAGCAGTTCCCGAAGTTACCAATGCAGCCTCAGCCTGTTGCAGCAAACGGTAAGTCTGCCCGAACAGAATCTTCACCTTTGCACTGCCTGTATATTCCTGATAATAATCGGGAGAAATACCGGGTGCGCCCGCTAAAATCAATTGATACTCCGGAAAAGCAGATGCTGCACGAAGCATATCAGGCAGATTGTCTTTTATCTCCTGTTTCCGGCTACCGGCCAGCAAGGCGATAATCGGTTTAGATTCCAAGCCATTCTCACGTATAAAGTCCTCATACGTTTCGGGGTGTTCCGCACGGAAAGCAGTCACTTCATCTACTGTCGGATTACCTACATAATGTATCGGGTAGTGGTGTTTTCCTTCGAAGAATTCCACCTCGAACGGTAAAATAGAGAATAATTCATCAACATCCCGTTTGATATTCTTGATGCGGTATTCCTTCCAGGCCCATATCTTCGGAGAGATATAGTAATAGACGGGAATTTGTGTCCTGGCATGCAGGAATTTGGCTATATTCAGGTTGAAACCCGGATAATCCACCAGTATCACTACATCCGGTTGCCATGCCACGATGTCCTCTTTGCAACGTTTCATATTGGCAAAGATGGTGCGCAGATGCAAAAGCACCGGGATAAAGCCCATATATGCCAGTTCCTTATAGTGCTTCACCATCGTCCCGCCTACGGCAGCCATCAGGTCGCCCCCGAAAAAGCGGAATTCCGCCTGCGGGTCTTCAACCTTTAAAGCAGCCATCAGGTGAGATGCGTGCAAGTCACCGGAAGCTTCACCGACAATCAAGTAATACTTCATATCAATTGACAATTGATAATTGACAATTGACAATTCATTGTTAATAATTGGCTATACTTTCAATCTGCATAGTAATTGTCAACTTTCAATTGTCAATTGTCAATTGAGTTAGAACCAAGTTTTCAGTTCATCAATAAGTTCGTAAGCCGTTACATCGACCTTGGTAGGAGTGATAGCAATGTATCCGTTATCAAGCGCCCAATGGTCATTCTTTTCGTTATCCGGATCGGTATTCTGGAATTCGCCGGTCAGCCAATAGTAATGGGTATCTCCACGGTGTGCAAAGTTTTCCCATTCATTTGTCCACTGTCCTTTGGACTGCTCACAGATTCTCACGCCTTTCAGTTCCTGAGTATTGGGAAAGTTTACATTGAGACAGGTCAACGGCGGCAATCCTTTTTCCAAAACCTGACGGGCTATTTCGCGGATATAAGGGCCGGACGGTTCAAAGTCCGCATTCGGTTCATGACAGCAGAGGGAGAAACCGATGGAAGGTACACCTTTAAGACAACCTTCGATCACCACTCCCATCGTACCGGAATAGTGCACATTTACAGCAGAATTATCGCCGTGATTAATGCCGCCGACTATCAGGTCAGGTTTACGGTCAAGCACCGTGTGAAACGCAAGTTTGATACAGTCAACCGGAGTACCGGAACACTTATAAACAGTCAGTCCTACATCTTTGCGTACCAGTTGGTAATGGATTGGCTCTGTCACCGTCAGTGCGCTTGCATTTCCCGAACGGGGCGCATCGGGCGCCATTACCACAATCTCCCCCAACGGACGGAGGAATTTTATCAACTCACTAATACCTTTCGCAATGATGCCGTCATCATTAGAAATTAATATCAAAGGTCTCTGATTTTCCATATTCATCTTTATTTTCAGTGCAAAAGTAGGCAAAAATAAAGAAAGCACCTAATACAATACTTTGCTTTTGTTGTCCCAAAGTTTGCGTTTCATTCGATATATCGAATAAAAAGAATAAGTAAGTGTTCATAATTATTATGTGAACTAATTATAAATACTTACTTATATACAAATATAGGTTTCTTGTTTTGTATCCAACACAAACAGCCGCACACTGTGGATGCCTAAAACTCGTCTTCTGCAAAATAAAACACAATGTTCCCGTCATAATCAATGAACCCATCGTATTTCTTCAGTTTCACATGGATGACTTTCTCCGTGCGATGCTTCACATCTATGCTTTCTCCCCAATCAGAGCTAAAGCGAAGCATTTTCCCTATAGGACTCAGCAGGAAAGGCAAAGAGGCTCCCGGGCTACCTGCCCAAGTGGAATAGCCATTGATGAACTCAATAGGTTCACCATTCCGCCTGGTCGGATCCAACATTTTATTTTCCAACTGTGCCCTGACTACATTAAAGTTCTCGTCGACAATATCCATATATCGTCTGTCCTTGAACTGTGCATAGGCATATCCCAAATAGAAGTTGCGAATATCCTCAAATTCCGGGCTTATCACCGTTCCGGTCTTGTCAATCATCACCACTCCGCCCTCTCTCTTTGCAACAGAGGCTTTTCCTTCACGGAACGGATAGGGCTCTTTGCTGAATTTAGCAGGAATCACCATCTTGCCCGATACGTCAATAAATCCCCACCGCCCGCCATTCTCGGTCACTTTCACAGCAGCCAGACCTTCGCTGAAGTCCTGTACCTTCAGGTAGATGGCCGGACAAATGATTTTGCCAGCCTTACCGAAAAAACCATAACGCCTTTTCTCCATATCATAGAAGGCCGCCAAGCCATTGGAGAAAGGACGCACCTCTTCCGGGCTTTGCGCGCCCACGGTCAACATCGTCTGGACAAGCGCCGGGAATACCTCACGGCCTTGCCTGTCAATGTAAGTACACTTGGAGTATCTGTCATTCACCGTCTTTACAATCAAGGCATAACCATCTTTGTTGAAAGGAGCAGAATCTATAATCCTCGCATTGAGTTTTATAGCCCGCCCTTGCTTATTAATGACGTACCAAGTCTCAGTGCGGCCCCACATGTCACGACCGGACTTGCATACCAGGCAAGCTCCACCTCCAAATTGAGGATAACCGAAACTTTTATAATCCCATTGGTAATCAATCACTTTATTCCCCTGCTCGTCTATAAATCCCCACAAACCGGTCTCGTCGTTCTTCACGGCAAGCAAACCATCATGAAAGGCATAGTTGGTGTCATACCTGTTTATTATCACTTTTTTGGCATTCTCCCCTATCCTGATAGGAGTAAACTGGGCGGCGGCAGGCAAAACCATGCCTACTGCCAAACACATTGTTATCAAATATTTTTTCATCTTCTTACGACAATCTGAATTTAATTGGAGTTGTATATTTCACTCTGACGGGTTTACCGTTCAGCTTTCCCGGTGTCCATCGAGGCATTGATTTTATTACCCGAAGGGCTTCTTCATCCAAATAGGGATCAACACTTGTTATCACATGCGCATTAGTGACACTGCCGTCCGCATCTACTACAAATTGCACTACGACTATTCCCTGCGTACCATTTTCCTGCGCACTCTTAGGATATTTCACATTCTGTGCGATATAGCGCATCAGTGCCACCTGTCCGCCGGGATATTCAGGCATCACCTCTGCATTGTCATATATCTTATTGGGATCTTCAGCCTCCGCTTCCTTTTGCAGTTCAGCCGCCAATTCGGCTTGCAGCCTGGCTCTCTCCGCTTCCTCGCGCTCATCGGTTTCTTCAACAGGAGCTATATACGGCACTTCGGGAATCTCTGTTTGAGAATCATACTCAGCCTCCTCTGTATTCTGGCTTTTACTTTCGGGTACAGACGGAGCTTCGGGCGGAATTGCAGCAATAAGCGCCTCCCAATCTGCCAGACGTTGGGCAAGGTCTCGCTGGTCTAAAAACAGATGAAAAGAACCTGACTTTTCAGTTTCTACCTGCAAGCTTCGGTCGGAAGGATTATAGGTCAATGTGAATTTCTCCTCCCCCATTGCCAATACAGCCGTATTTCCGTTTAATTGCAAAATGGAATCCACTCGATATTGTCGGAAATCCTCCTCTATCTCAATCATGAAGAAACCATATCCATATCCCTTTATATCCTTATTATACAATCCTAATTCAGCGTTTGCAAATTTTGCGCCATCTTTCGAGTTCCATTCACCTACAAACGGATGCTCCGGATCCGTCGAAGGAATTATCCTGTGTATTTTGTCTTCCAAATTGACCTTAAAAGACTTCTTTCCATTGCTCCATGTACCTGTCAAAGAATAATTTCCATCATACTCCCATAACTCCATTTGAAAAGTTCCGGTATTCTTCCCGTTGACAAACTCATTGACAACGTAATGCAATCCATCCTCTATCTTCCCGCTCAACTGAATTTCCTGTTTGTTCCGTTTATAGAAATAGGTGCCATACAAAGAATCGCCTTCCTGCTTTAAACACATTTGCACTTCTGATTTTCCAACCCTTCCCTCATAAAGGGCTTCTTTAATGGCGGGCATATTTACCGCTTCCACAGTCTCTCCACCCTTCAAACAAAAGAACAAAACAGACAGAAGCACCAACACTGACACGCCCCCTATTATATAGTATTTCTTATGTAAGCCAGGCGAAGCAGGGACTTCCATCGCTTCCTTAATCGGTGGGGCTACAGGCTGAGGTTTATCATTAAAAGCATTTGCAGCAGAAGGAGAAACATCCTGCGGAGAGTATTGCTGTTTCTCTATAGACACCAACGATGCAGATGAATCCGTTTCCGCATTTTCTGGATTATGATCCACTCTTGCACGTAGTTTGCGGTTCCATTCTTTACGATAAGTAACCAACAGCCAAATTTCAGCAAATAGCACTCCCCAACCTATAATGACACAGACAGTCTTTAACACCGTATCACCGGCAGAATCAGGAATAAGCTTGGCAGCGACAAGCGACAGAAGCGAAGTGACAAGAATATTAAGTACCGGATGCAGCCCCCAACAAAGAGTTTGCAACGGGTACCATTTATAGAATGAACAAAGATGACCTAAAGCTGCAACAAAGTAGGTCAATGAACAAAATATCAATAGATACGGCCCTATTCCCATCATCTGCCTTATTTCATGCCCCCAGTAAGACGTCCCGGTATTTTGGGAGCTAAGAGCAACAACCATAAGAATAAGGCCAACGCAGAAACCAAGGCTATAATAAAAGTCCACGACACTTACAACAAAATGTTGAAAGATTTTAGACAACGTTATCTTCAAGATTCCGATAACCAATATGGCAGCAGCCATCAGAAAAATAAGGAATAAATAAAAGCCACCGGAACCTTTATCTATATTTTCCGCAACAGTGAAAGATTCAACAACTTTCCCATCTATTACGGTTTGAACCAATGGGACATAAAGAAAGACTAAAAAAACAGAAACAGCTATCAGAATATTATAGATACCGGAATTGGTGCCCGATATTTTTACATCAGAATGCATCATATTATATTGGATTATGATACAAAAAAAAGGCGGAACCATTCAACCTATCCGGTCCTGAGGTATCGCCAAACACCGCGCACAAGGAATAAGTGTAAACAGTTCACGCCCATAGAGCGCGAACTTCAACATCTTATATCTCTTGGGCTTTCCAATTGGCGATTTTCAGGACCAAGCAATAAGAGCTAAAGCTCTAATATGTATAGAAAGAACGGAAACGCTTTTCCTTTGTTTGTTATTAATAAATAGAAATCATTAAAAATTACGTAGTCCGGCATTCTGTCGGGCTACTTCCAAAAAGGATATTTCCTTTTTACATCATAGTTTTGTCATCTTCCATAGGCAATCCGTTTTACTGATCAAACAAGTATTTTTATCGCTTCAAAGTTAGATAATACATATAACATTACAAAACTTTCGCCCGACATTTATCATCAAAAAGCTTTATTCCTTCTAAGAATCCTATTTGGCTCCTGCTTTCAGCACCTCCCCCCTAACGGAAGAAACTTCTCACCGCATAAAGAGGCACGTTCCCCATCACGCACAAACTCCTTACCTTTCCCCTGCAAAAAGCTTGCATATCTACTGAAGCATGATTACCTTTGCTGCTCAAGATGGCATCTTGCGCAGTACGAGATACCATCTTGAACAATACAAGATGCCATCTTGAGCAGCAGAGCAAAGGGAGTTATGGTTCATAGGGAAACGAGTTCCAGGCGTTAAGTCCCTATGCAGCTGACATTAAGAAGCATAGCTATCATCAACAACATCAATCAACAGGAACAAGGATATGGGAATGATTTATTTAGTAAGAAAGAAACTCTTCCGCTCCAAGGAAGGAATGAAACAACTGTATTACGCTGTGCAGCGCACTCTGCAACCGCGCGGCGGAGTGACAACCGAAAAGCTGGCACAACGCATGGCCCACCGTAAAGGCATGAGTGAGGGCGACGTACAAAGCGTACTGGTGGACCTGCCCAAATACATAGAGGAAGCGCTCAGAGAAGGCGAGTCCGTCACCATCAGAGGCCTCGGCTCCTTCAACCTCGCCATAACAAGCGAAGGCTTCGAACATCCCGACGACGTGATGCCGGGCAAGGTGCAGGTTTCACGCATTTACTTCAAACCGGACCGCTCGTTGGTGGGAAGGCTACGCCAGAACATGGATTTCTTCCGTTACCCGCTGAGCAAGTACTTCCCCCACGAAATGCTGCGCCCCGAAACGCTGGAACGCGAACGGGTACATACCCCAAATACGCCGGAAGACGAAGCAAAGGACACCGGAACGGTAACAGACTGAAAGAACTGAAAGTAACCCACGACCGGACATTTCAGCGTAAACACCTTACACACAACAGTCTGAAAGCTGATGAAAGAAATGAAAGCATAAAACAACCTGATTATCGTACAAACCACGCCTAAAAATGCAAGAAGTCATTTAAAACAAATCTTAATCTTCTGCAAGCGAGACAAAAAAGATATTTCAATTCAAGATTATTACGTATATTTGCAAGCTAAATTAAGAGAACGAAAAAGTGCCGTAAGAAGCCGAAATGAAAATCAAACGGCTTGGAGTTATTAACAAAATAGGCGACTTATCAACAGATTTTGCAATCTTTCTCTTTTTTAGTAGGCGCAATACGGAATTATCACTTATTTCGCTGCCAATAAACACTAAGAATATGGGAAAAATTATTGCTTTGGCAAATCAAAAAGGTGGTGTAGGAAAAACAACGACTACGATTAACCTCGCAGCCTCCCTCGCTACCCTGGAAAAGAAAGTGCTCGTTGTGGACGCAGACCCGCAGGCAAACGCCTCTTCCGGTTTGGGTGTCGACATCAAGCAGGCGGAATGCACTATTTACGAATGCATTATCGACCGAGCCGATGTCCGCGAAGCTATCCACGACACGGAGATTGATACACTGAAAGTGATATCCTCCCACATAAACTTGGTAGGCGCCGAAATAGAGATGCTCAACCTGAAAAACAGGGAAAAGATTTTGAAAGAAGTGCTTGCCCCACTGAAGGAAGAGTTTGATTATATCTTGATAGACTGCTCGCCTTCACTGGGATTGATTACCATCAACGCGCTCACCGCAGCCGACTCCGTGATTATACCCGTACAGGCGGAATACTTTGCACTGGAAGGTATCAGCAAACTGTTGAACACCATCAAGATTATCAAGTCGAAACTGAACCCGGCACTCGAAATCGAAGGTTTCCTGCTGACGATGTACGACTCGCGCCTGCGTCAGGCCAACCAGATTTATGACGAAGTGAAACGCCACTTCCAGGAATTGGTGTTCGACACCGTCATACAGCGCAACGTCAAACTGAGCGAAGCCCCAAGCTACGGTCTGCCCACCATCCTGTATGACGCGGACTCCACCGGAGCCAAGAATCACATGGCACTTGCCAAAGAACTGATAAGCCATAACAATTAACCAAAAACGAAGAACCATGGCACAAAAAAGAAATGCATTAGGACGCGGGCTGGACGCCCTGCTCTCAATGGACGAAGTGCAGACCGAAGGCTCTTCTTCCATCAACGAAATAGAGTTGTCGAAGATTGTCGTCAACCCCAACCAGCCGCGTCATGAATTTGACGAGACTGCCCTTCAGGAACTTGCCGATTCAATCTCTGAGATAGGTATCATTCAGCCCATCACCCTGCGCAAACTGTCGGACGATGAATATCAGATTATTGCCGGAGAACGACGTTTCCGCGCCTCGCAACGGGCTGGTCTGAAAAGCATCCCCGCCTATATCCGCACTGCCGACGACGAAAACGTCATGGAAATGGCGCTCATCGAAAACATTCAGCGCGAAGACCTGAACTCCGTGGAAATCGCCCTCGCCTACCAGCACTTGCTGGAGCAATACGGCCTGACACAGGAACGCCTCAGCGAGCGTGTCGGCAAAAAGCGCACCACCATCGCCAACTATCTGCGCCTGCTGAAGCTGCCCGCCCCCATCCAGATGGCCATACAGAACAAGCAGATAGACATGGGACATGCCCGTGCGCTCGTTACCCTGGGTGACCCGAAGCTGCAAGTGAAGATATTCGAAGAAATCATCGAGCACGGATATTCCGTACGCAAGGTGGAAGAAATAGTAAAATCCCTGAGCGAAGGCGAAACCGTGAAAAGCGGCGGACGCAAAATCGCTCCCAAACGTGCCAAACTGCCGGAAGAATTCAACATGCTGAAACAACAGCTTTCGGGCTTCTTCAGCACCAAAGTGCAGCTGACCTGTTCGGAGAAAGGAAAAGGTAAAATCAGTATCCCGTTCAATAACGAAGAAGATTTAGAACGTATTATCGGCATACTCGATACTCTAAAAAATAAATGACGAAAGGAACAAGAACATATCAATGGTGTATCACCCTGCTGCTTTGCTTCGTGCAGACGGCAGGGATTGCTATGTATGGGCAGAACCAACCGCGCGCCGCTGCCAGACGGACTTCGGTAGCCACAGACAGCCTTGCCATAGCCGACAGCATCGCTGCCGAAAACAAAAAGCGTCTGCTGGAGATGACCTCCACCGCCACCCCGCAAGTGCCGCCCGCATCGACGGACAGCCTGCACGAGGCAGTCAACAAAAAAGTATTCATCCCCAATCCGACCAAGGCGACCTGGCTTGCCCTCGTCATCCCCGGAGGCGGACAAATCTATAACCGGAAGTACTGGAAACTACCTATTATATACGGAGGCTTCGCCGGATGCGCATATGCACTGACGTGGAACGGCAAGATGTATAAAGACTATATGCAGGCCTACAAAGACGCAGCCCAAGGAAATTGGGATGCCAGCAGCATCAACGACCTTCTGCCTCCCGGATATGTAGACCGTGTTTCCAAGCCACAAATAACGGAAACCCTCCGGAAGCGAAAGGATACGTACCGCCGGTATCGCGACTTGAGCATTTTCGCCTTTATAGGCGTCTATCTGATATCGGTAATCGATGCATACGTAGATGCAGAGCTGTCCAATTTCGATATCACTCCCGACCTCAGCATGCGGATAGAACCGGCTGTAATCAACAATCAATTCAGTTCCGGCACTTCTAACAAGTCCGTCGGGCTGCAATGCAGTTTCCGTTTTTAATGAATAAATAAGCTATACAAAAGAATAATCACACATGAAAAATAAATCTGTAAACATGAAGAAGTTAATCGCTACTCCATTCCTGTTCTGTCTGTCACTTTTCACCTTCCAGGCGCAAGCGCAGGAAAGTGTGGATGTGCTTATCCGCGACAACGGAACAGAACGGCAAGAAAGCATCGAGCTTCCGCAAAGTATGACTTATCCGCTGGACAGTCTGCTCAACGACTGGAAAGCAAAGAATTATATCGATTTAAGCAAAGATTGCAGCACGTCCACAGAGAATCCGCTTTTCAGCGACTCTGTCTATATCGACCGCCTCAGCCGCATTCCCGCTGTAATGGAAATGCCATACAATGAAATTGTACGCAAATTTATTGATATGTACACAGGCCGCCTGCGCAACAACGTATCGTTCATGCTGAGTGCCTGCAACTTTTATATGCCTATTTTTGAAGAAGCGCTCGATACCTACGGCCTGCCGCTTGAACTCAGATATCTGCCCATTATCGAATCCGCCCTCAACCCCTCCGCAAGGTCGCGCGTCGGCGCTTCCGGCTTGTGGCAGTTTATGCTGGCTACCGGAAAGATGTACGGCCTGGAAAGCAACAGCCTCGTCGACGAACGCTGCGACCCGATAAAGGCTACCTGGGCAGCCGCCCGCTATCTGAAAGATTTGTATGCCATCTATCAGGACTGGAACCTGGTGATTGCCGCTTACAACTGTGGTCCGGGCACCATCAACAAAGCCATACGCCGTGCCGGAGGAAAAACAGACTACTGGGAAATCTACAATTTCCTGCCGAAGGAAACCCGTGGATATGTGCCCGCATTCATCGCAGCCAACTACGTGATGACATACTATTGCAAGCACAACATCTGCCCCATGGAGACCAACATTCCCGATGCTACAGATACCGTTCAGGTAACGAAAAACTTACACTTTGAACAACTTGCCGACATTTGCGGCGTCAGCCTGGAAGAATTAAAAAGCCTGAATCCCCAATATAAGAAAAGCGTTATCCCCGGTGAAAGCAAAGCGCAGACCCTCCGTCTGCCGATGAATTACATCAGCACATTTATCGACAGCCAGGATACGATTTATGCCCACCGCTCCGACGAATTATTCAAGAACCGCCGAACGGTAGCCATCTCCGAAACCCGCTCCACAGCGCGCCGCGCTACAACCGGCAGCGGAAACCTGACACGTCACAAAATACGGAACGGCGAAACGCTGGGCAGCATCGCACGCCGTTATGGCGTCACCGTCAAACAACTTCAAAGCTGGAACGGATTGCGCAATACCAACATTTCCGCCGGAAAGCAACTGAAGATATATAAATAAACGCACAAACGCTTGTATGGTGTTGAAATTTGCTTATTTTTGCAACAATTGAAGAAAGGAGAACAGGTTATGGAGGAGAATGTGAGCCAGAAAGATAAAGAAAAAGTCGAAGAAGAAATGATAGAACAGGCTTTCCAGCAACTGTTGAACGACTATTTGGCAACCAAACACCGCAAGCGTATTGAGATTATAACGAAGGCATTCAATTTTGCCAACCAGGCGCATAAGGGCATCAAACGCCGTTCAGGCGAGCCCTACATCATGCATCCGCTTGCTGTGGCACAGATTGTCTGCACCGAAATAGGTCTGGGGTCTACATCCATTTGTGCCGCCTTGCTGCACGATGTGGTAGAAGATACGGACTATACCGTGGAAGACATAGAGAACATATTCGGCCCGAAAATCGCCCAGATTGTGGACGGACTGACCAAGATATCCGGTGGCATCTTCGGCGACCGGGCTTCGGCACAAGCAGAGAACTTCAAGAAGCTGCTGCTGACAATGTCCGACGATATACGCGTGATTCTTATCAAGATAGCGGACCGCCTGCATAATATGCGGACGTTAGGTTCCATGCTTCCCAACAAGCAGTTCAAGATTGCGGGCGAAACACTGTATATCTATGCCCCCCTCGCCAACCGCCTGGGACTTTACAAGATAAAGACCGAACTGGAGAACCTGAGCTTCAGATACGAGCATCCCGAAGAATACCACGAAATCGAAGAAAAACTGGCAGCCACAGCCACCGAACGCGACAAGGTGTTCAAGGAATTCACCGCCCCGATTCGTGCGCAACTGGACAAGATGGGGTTGAAATACCGTATTCTTGCACGTGTCAAATCCATCTTCTCCATCTGGAACAAGATGCAGACCAAGCACGTACCTTTCGAAGAAATCTACGATTTGCTTGCCGTGCGTATCATCTTCGAGCCGCGCAATACGGACGAAGAACTGAACGATTGCTTCGACATCTACGTCTCCATCTCCAAGATATACAAGCCCCACCCCGACCGTCTGCGCGACTGGGTGAGCCATCCCAAAGCAAACGGTTATCAAGCCTTGCACGTCACCCTTATGGGAAATAACGGACAGTGGATTGAAGTGCAAATCCGCAGCGAACGGATGAACGATGTAGCCGAACAAGGTTTTGCCGCCCACTGGAAATATAAAGAAGGCGGCGGCAGCGAAGATGAAGGCGAACTGGATAAGTGGTTGCGTACCATTAAGGAAATACTCGATGACCCGCAGCCGGACGCCATCGACTTCCTCGATACCATCAAACTGAATCTGTTTGCCTCGGAGATATTCGTGTTCACTCCGAAAGGCGAAATCAAAACCATGCCGCAGAACTCTACGGCACTGGACTTTGCATTTTCCCTGCACACGGACATCGGCAGCCACTGCATAGGTGCCAAAGTGAACCATAAACTCGTGCCCCTGAGTCATAAGTTGCAGAGTGGCGACCAGGTTGAAGTACTGACATCCAAATCGCAACGGGTACAACCGGAGTGGGAAGTATTTGCCACAACCGCCCGTGCCCGCGCCAAGATTGCCGCCATCCTGCGCAAAGAACAAAGGACAAGCCAGAAGGAAGGCGAGACCCTATTGAACGAATTCTTCAAGAAAGAAGAACTCCGCCTGGATGATGTGCTGATAGACAAATTGGTGAAAGCCCACAATATGAAAAGCCGGGACGAATTGCTCATTGCCATCGGCAACAAGAAAATCGTACTCGGAGACCTGGACAAGAATGCCTTAAAAGAGAAGCAGGGAACCAACTGGAAGAAGTTCCTCACATTCTCATTCGGCAGCAATAAAGACAACAAGGAACCGGTTGAAGAGAAAGCGCCGCAGGAAAAGGAGAAAATCAATACGAAACAAATCCTGAAACTGACGGAAGAGAATATACAGAAAAGTTATATCATGGCGGAATGCTGCCACCCCATCCCCGGTGACGATGTGCTGGGATATATTGACGAGAACGACCGGATTATCATCCATAAGCGCCAATGCCCCATTGCCGCCCGTTTGAAGAGCAGTTACGGCAACCGCATTCTTGCCACTGAATGGGACACCCACAAAGAACTCTCTTTCCTGGTGAATATATATATAAAAGGTATAGACGCCATGGGACTGCTGAACGAAGTGACGCAAGTCATCTCCCGCCAGCTGAATGTAAACATCCGCAAGCTGGCCATTGAAACAACGGACGGTATCTTCGAAGGAAACCTTCAGTTGTACGTACACGATGTGGATGATGTGAAAACCATCTGCAATAATCTGAAACAGATACAGAACATCAAGCAGGTAACCCGTGTAGAAGCATAAAAGAAACACCCTATTCTTATTGCAAGAACCGGTAGTAAAGATTATCCTTACAGACTCTTACGTCAAAAGTATAATCATCCTGCTGAAAAAGTGACAAATTACGTATATAAGAATATAAACTATAAAAAGCACATTAGTATGTTTAACTCAAAAAAAGGAATAGACGATAAAGTTAGTAACCAATTGACCACCCTTTCCAGCCAGAGTTTAATCAAGGGTGACTGTTCTATAGAAGGAGATATGCGTATCGATGGAACTATAGAAGGCAATATCCGGTGCACCGGCAAAATAGTGATCGGCCCCGAAGGAAGAATAAACGGAAACATTTCCTGCACGCATGCCTGCCTGCATGGTACTATCATTGGTGATGCTTATGTGAAAGATGAACTCACCCTGAAAGCCAACTGCGTGATGCAAGGCAACATCTATACCACGAAACTGGAAATAGAATCGCAAGCCAAATTCAACGGAAGCTGCAATACGAATGACATGAATCAGGAAGTAAAATTGTTGGAAGCCGTTACCGAATAACATTATTTACAATAGATTCAAGTATTCCAAAACCATCTTTGCAAGAAAAGTTTTATACTGCATAGACACCCATTATTGATATAAAATAGCTATTTTTGCAACCTATATCAATGAAGTATACTATGATAGTCGGCAAATATATAAATTTGGGAACGCTCCAGAAGCTGCTGTTTGATGATGAAAAAATAGTTATTTCCGATGAATGTATTCAAGAAGTAGATAAGAGTTTTCGCTTTTTAAGGGATTTCTCCAGTGATAAAATTATTTACGGAATCAATACAGGATTCGGGCCTATGGCTCAATATCGGATTGAAGATAAATCATTAACAGAGTTGCAATATAACATCATCAGAAGCCACTCTACCGGAGCGGGAAGACCATTGCCCCCACTTTATGTGAAAGCTGCAATGATTGCCAGATTATTCACTTTTCTTCAAGGGAAATCAGGCATACATACAGAATTGGTAGACCTGCTTGTTAAGTTCATTAACCTGAACATTTCCCCGTACATACCCGAACATGGCAGCGTAGGCGCCAGTGGAGATTTAGTGCAACTTGCCCACATGGCCTTAACCCTGATAGGAGAAGGAGACGTTTTCTATCAGGGAGAACTGCAACCCACCGCCCGGGTACTCGAAAAGAATCATCTCAAACCTTTCTCCATACATATACGCGAGGGACTTTCAGTGACAAACGGTACTTCCGTAATGACAGGTATCGGCATTGTCAATCTGATTTACGCCCGCCAATTGCTCAACTGGTCGGTATGCGCCTCAGTAATGATGAATGAAATTGCCGCGTCGTATGACGATTTTATCTCTCAGCCATTGAATGATGCCAAGCTTCATAAAGGGCAACAGAAAATAGCTGAAGCTATGAGGACCTGGATGTCAGGCAGTAAGTGTACCCGGAAAAGGGAGAATGAATTGTACGGGCAAAAACACGAAGAAAAGATTTTCGAACATAAAGTGCAGCCCTACTATTCGTTGAGGTGTACTCCGCAAATATTAGGCCCGGTTTATGACACCTTGGCAAATACGGAAGAGGTGCTGATAAACGAAATCAACTCAGCCTGTGACAATCCGATTGTAGATCCGGAGACGCAAAATGTTTATCACGGTGGAAACTTCCACGGTGACTATGTCTCTTTCGAAATGGATAAACTGAAGATAGCCATTACCAAATTAACAATGCTCAGTGAACGCCAGCTGAACTACCTGTTCCACGACCGCATAAACAGCATACTTCCCCCATTCGTCAACCTGGGCGTATTAGGATTAAACTATGGACTCCAGGCGTCACAGTTCACCGCCACTTCCACAACAGCCGAATGTCAGACCTTATCCAATCCAATGTATGTGCACAGCATCCCGAACAACAATGACAATCAGGATATTGTGAGTATGGGAACCAATTCCGCATTAATGGCAAAAACCGTTATAGAGAATTCTTTCCAGGTTATGAGTATTCTGTTTATGGGCATCGTACAGGCTGTAGATTATCTGAAAATACAGGAGAACCTAAGTGCGAACTCACGCTGTGTGTATAATGAAATCCGGGCTTTTTTCCCCGTATTCACCCAAGACACTCCCAAATACAAGGAAATAGAAGCGATGAGTGAGTACTTGAAAAACAAGAAATTCAATTTATAAATGAAATACGCGTTAATAACAGGCGGAAGCCGGGGCATAGGACGTACTGTCAGCATAAAACTGGCAGAGATGGGGTATACAGTACTGGTAAATTATCAGAGTAACGATAAGGAAGCAGCGAAAACCCTGCAATTGGTCCGTGAAAAAGGCGGGGACGGAGAATTGCTGAAATTCGATGTCACTGACCCGAATGCAGTGACCGAAGCCATAAACTCCTGGAGCATACGCCATCCGGAGGATTATATCGAAGTGCTGATAAACAATGCAGGCATACGCAAAGACAACCTTATGCTCTGGATGACCGGAGAAGAATGGAACAGTGTATTGGACACCAGTCTGAACGGTTTCTTCCATGTCACCCAGGCATTGCTTAAAAACATGTTAGTCAAACGCTTCGGGCGCATAGTCAACATCGTTTCACTGTCAGGTATCAAAGGTATGCCCGGACAAACCAATTATTCCGCTGCCAAAGGCGGTGTCATTGCAGCCACCAAGGCATTAGCCCAGGAGGTAGCAAAGAAACATGTGACAGTCAATGCCGTAGCGCCGGGATTCATCCGCACGGAAATGACTGAGGATATCAATGAAAACGAGTGGAAAAAACACATCCCTGCCGGACGCTTCGGCGAACCGGAGGAGGTGGCAGAACTTGTCGGCTTCCTGGCATCCCCCGCTGCCTCTTACATTACGGGTGAAGTGATTTCAATCAATGGAGGACTGCATACATGAGAAGGGTTGTCATCACAGGTATGGGAATCTACTCGTGTATCGGTAAAAATCTGGACGAGGTAACAGACTCCTTATACAATGGGAAATCGGGGATTGGCATTGATCCCGAACGAAAAGAATTGGGATATCTATCCTCACTGACAGGTATGTTGGAACGCCCCGAACTCAAAAAGTTACTGGATAGGCGGAAGCGTCTTTGCCTGCCCGAACAGGGTGAATATGCCTATATGGCAACAGTAGAAGCATTCAGAAATGCAGGCATCGACGAAGCATTTCTGGAAGCAAACGAAGTCGGAGTTTTGTTTGGAAACGATAGCAGCACCGCACCCATTATCAATGCGGTAGATATTATACGGGAAAAGAAAAATACGGTTCTGGTGGGCTCCGGCTCCATCTTCCAGTCCATGAACTCGACTGTCTCCATGAACTTGTCGGTCATATTCAAACTCAGAGGGGTGAACTTCACCATCTCCGGCGCCTGCGCAAGTGGTTCACACGCCATCGGCATGGGGTATCTGCTCATTAAATCGGGATTACAGGACTGCATCCTGTGCGGAGGCGCGCAAGAAGTGAATCCTTTCTCCGTAGGGAGTTTCGATGGATTAAGCGCCTTCTCTACCCGCGAAAACGAACCGCAGAAAGCATCCAGGCCTTTCGACAAGAACAGGGACGGACTTGTGCCCAGCGGCGGCGGTGCCAGCCTGGTTCTGGAGAGTTACGAATCGGCAGTGAAACGCGGCGCTACCATACTGGCGGAAGTTGTCGGCTATGGTTTCTCTTCAAACGGAGAACACATATCCGTGCCCAATATAGACGGGCCGAGACGCTCATTGGAAATGGCCATCAAGGATGCGGGAATTGCTTTGGAAGAGATAAAATACATCAATGCACACGCAACATCCACTCCGATAGGAGACTTGAATGAGGCAAAAGCCATAGCCGAGGTATTTGAGGGGCATCGTCCATACGTGACCTCCACTAAATCCATGACCGGTCATGAAATGTGGATGGCAGGTGCCAGTGAAGTTATCTATTCTACTTTAATGATGCAGAATAACTTCATTGCCCCCAACCTGAACTTCGAGGAACCGGACGAAGCATCTGCCCTGCTGAATATCCCTGCTCAACGAGTACATACGGAATTTGATACATTCTTGTCGAACTCCTTCGGATTTGGCGGAACAAATTCCACATTAATCATCAAAAAAGTAAAGTAATATAAGTATGACCAACGAAGAAATCATCGAAAAGATAAGAGAAACCTTATCAGAAGAATTTGAAGTAGATATCGACCTTATCCAGTCTGATGCTCCGCTCATGCAAACATTGGAGTTAGACAGCCTGGACTTGGTGGATATGGTAGTATTGATTGAGAGAAACTTCGGTTTCAATGTAACCGGACAGGATTTTGTCGGAATCAAGACGTTCCAGGACTTCTATAATCTCGTCATCACCCGTATGGCAGAGAATAAAAACGAATAAGCAAAATGTGGAAAGGTAAAACCCGTGGCGGCGCATCCGGATATTTGTTTTTCATTTACATGATCAGGTATCTCGGAGTTAAGGCCGCTTATGGTTTTCTGACTCTGATCGTTCTTTATTTCATTCCGTTTGCTCCGAAAGCAACAAAGAGTATCTGGCAATACTCCCGCCGTATACTGAAACGGAACCGTATGCGCTCGGTGGGATTATTGCTGACCAACTATTATCGTCTGGGACAGATACTCATCGATAAAGTAGCTATCGGAAACGGGATGGTCGGCAAGTATCATTTCAAGTTTAATCACTATAAGGAATTTCTGAATATATTGGATGGTGACCAGGGAGTAATCATGATTGGCGCCCACGTTGGAAACTGGGAAATAGGAACTCCCTTTTTCAATGATTACAGCAAGAAGATGAACGTGGTGATGTATGATGCCGAACATCAGAAGATTAAAGAAATACTGAAAAAGAACGGCCGGCAGCAACCCTATAAGATAATACCGGTCAATGAAGATAACCTGGCTCATATATTCAAAATTACAGAAGCACTGGATAATAAAGAATATGTCTGCTTTCAAGGAGACCGTTATCTGAATGCGGACAAGCTGCTGACATGTACATTTATGGGACAGGAAGCATCTTTTCCAATCGGCCCTTTCCTGCTGGCAACGCGGATGAAGGTTCCGGTAGTTTTCTATTTTGCCATGAGAGAGGTTAAGCAAACCTACCATTTCCACTTTATTCCGGCAGAGAGTGTAGCACGTTCAAAAGAAAAGAGAGCCGAGCAGTTATTGCTGGAACAATATGTAAATGCCCTGGAAAAAATAATCGGCCAATATCCCGAACAATGGTTCAATTACTACCCTTTCTGGAAATCGCCTGAATAAAATAAAATTAATAGAATGAAACTATTCCCTTCATTACAAAAAAGATACACCAAAGAGCGGTTCACCGCTGTGCAGGCTCAACGGCTGGCACAGGAAATAGCTTTTGGCCCCATTGTATTCCAGGTTTCGCGCCTGATGCTGAAATTCGGTATTTTCCGTTTGCTTTCCGACAACCGGGAAGGCATGTCACTGGAACAGATCAGCCAAGCCACCGGATTATCAAGATATGCGGCACAAGTTTTACTGGAAGCATCACTCACAATCGGAACCCTGTTGGTAAAAGAAGACCGATACCTGCTGGCAAAGGCGGGATGGTTTCTGCTGAACGATGAGATGACGCGAGTGAATATGGATTTCAATCAAGACGTAAACTATAAAGGTTTGTTTCATCTGGAAGAGGCATTGGTGAACAGCCGTCCGGAAGGTTTGAAGGAATTGGGAGACTGGCCTACCATTTACGAAGGACTGTCCGGATTGCCCGAACAGGTACAGAAAAGCTGGTTTAGATTCGATCATTTCTATTCAGACAATTCTTTCGATCAGGCACTCGAAATTGTATTCAGCCATTCGCCCCATACTTTGCTCGATGTGGGTGGAAATACCGGAAGATGGGCCGCTAAATGCGTACAATATAATAAAGAGGTGGAAGTTACCATCATGGACCTGCCCCAACAGCTGGAAATGATGAAGCAGAAAACAGAGAACACTCCCGGACATGAGCGTATTCACGGACATGGTGCAAACCTCCTCGACAAGAATGTGCCCTTCCCGAAAGGATTTGACGCCATCTGGATGAGTCAGTTTCTGGACTGCTTCTCCGAAGAAGAAGTTATCAGCATACTGTCCCGCGCTGCCCGGTCGATGTCCGTAGATGGAAGACTTTACATCATGGAGACTTTCTGGGACCGGCAAAAATTTGAGACAGCTGCCTATTGTCTGACGCAAATCAGTATTTACTTCACTGCGATGGCAAACGGCAACAGTAAAATGTACCATTCGGATGATATGGCACGGTGCATCCGGGAAGCCGGTCTGGAAATAGAAGAGATATATGATAATCTGGGATTAGGACATAGTATTGTAAAATGCAAATTGAGATGAAAAGAGTTCCCATCATACAGGGCGAAGGAATCTGGAATCTGATACCGCAGCGTCCTCCAATCGTTATGGTAGATTCATTCTGCGGTATAGAAGACGATTGTTCCTACTCAGCCCTGACCATCACTGCTGATAATATCTTCTGTCAGGGAGGTGAATTACAGGAATCCGGCATTATCGAACATATTGCCCAATCGGCGGCTGCCCGGATCGGGTACATCTATTTGCAGAGAAACGAGCCGGTACCGTTAGGATTTATAGGTTCGGTAGATAAATTAATCCTTCACAGACTTCCGAAAGTCGGACAGGAATTATCCACTGAAATTACAGTCATTCAAGAGGTATTCGACATCACTCTGATATCGGCTTGCGTAAGTACTGCGGAAGGAGTTATCGCAGAATGCCGGATGAAAATATTTTTAGATAAGAAATGAGGCGGAAAACAAATCTACATACAGCAGCACTTACTGACCGCACCACTGTAAAGGTACGCTTCAGTGAAATAGACTCCATGCAAATCGTATGGCATGGTGAATATGTACGCTATTTTGAAGATGGCAGGGAATCTTTCGGAAAACACTACGGATTAGGATATATGGATATTTATAGAGAAGGCTATATGGTACCCATTGTCGATTTAAACTGCCAGTTTAAACAACCGCTGTCGTTTGGTGAAGAGGTAATCATTGAAACCCGGTATATTTCTTGTGAAGCCGCAAAAATCCAGTTCGAATATGTACTGTACCGGGCTACTGACAATAATATTGTGGCTACCGGAAGCACGACTCAGGTTTTCCTGAATAAGGACAAAGAACTGGAATTAATAACCCCGACTTTTTATCAGGAGTGGAAAAAAAAATGGAACATCCTATAACTGTATATATCACGGCAGATTCCCTTATCAGTTCTTTGGGAGTAAATACCCGGGAGAACATAGAAGCAATCCGGAAGTACCGGAGCGGAATCACCCCGCATGAAGCGGGAGACATATCCGACGCTCCCATATTGGCTGCCACTATTAACAGGGAATTCTGGAATACAGTCAATGGACTGGACACTTATACACGCCTGGAACAATTATTCATACTCACTATCCAGGATATTCTTTCCCATTCCAGTATCAGTCTGGCAGATGAAGATTGCGGCCTCATCCTCTCTACTACAAAAGGAAATATCGACTTATTGAGCGGGCATCCCGAAGAACCTGACATCCAAACTTACCTATGGGAAATGGGAAGAAGAATAGGTGGATATTTTCAGGCAAACGACCGGGTAGAGATTATCTCCAACGCCTGCATATCAGGAGTATCTGCCTTGATTGTAGCAAAACGATGGATTGAGTACGGAAAATACAAAAAAGTCATCGTAGCCGGTGGAGACCTCCTCTCCCACTTCATCACCAGCGGATTTCTCTCTTTCAAATCCATCAGTTCGCAAATATGCCGTCCTTATGATGCCCGGAGGAATGGACTAAATCTGGGAGAAGCCTGCGGTGCCGTCTTATTAAGTTCAGAAGGGAAGGAGACGGATATCATACTTTCCGGAGGAGCCATCAGCAATGATGCCAACCACATTTCCGGCCCGTCGCGTACAGGTGACGGACTGTACTTTGCCATCCGCCAGGCTATGGAGGAAGCATCGGTCACTGCCGGAGATGTCAGTTTCGTTAATGCACACGGTACCGCCACCGCCTATAATGACGAAATGGAGTCCAAGGCCATTCATTTAGCCGGACTGGAAAGGGTTCCGGTCAATAGCATGAAATCCTACTTCGGCCATACCCTAGGAGCATCGGGAGTGATAGAATCCATTATCTGTATTCACGAGTTGAAGGGAGAAGAGCTATTTGGCACATTAGGTTATGAAGAATCCGGTGTAAGTATGCCCATCATTGTTCGGGCAGAACATCAGGAAATCCCCATGAAGCATTGCGTTAAAACAGCGTCCGGTTTCGGAGGCTGTAATGCGGCAATTGTCCTGACGATTCCCGAATATCAGAAGCAATCTATGAAAAAACAGACAATGGCAACCATCCACACCACTGCAACCGTTTCCATTGAAAACTCCGGTTTACGCATGAACGGAGCAACCATTTTTTCATCATCCGCCCCCAACTTTGCGCAATTTATCCGCGAAGCATACAAAAACACAGGCGGAAGTAACCTGAAATTCTATAAAATGGACGACCTTTGCAAATTGGGATATATCGCTGCCGAATACCTCCTGAAAGAGAAAAACTTCCAACCGGAAGAGATTGGGATATTGCTGGCCAATTCCGCATCTTCACTGAATACGGATATTCACCATCAGGCCATCATCAATCAGGGAGGAGACCACGCAGCCAGCCCTACTGTTTTCGTATATACATTGCCGAACGTTGTAGCCGGTGAGATATGCATCCGCCATAAAATACAAGGAGAGAATACCTTCTTCATAGAAAAGGAGTTTGATGCCGGCAAACTGGAAGAATATGCACGGATTGTAATGGAGAAAGGGAAGTTGAAAGCCTGTGTCACCGGCTGGTGCAACTTCTTAAAGGGAGAATATAAAGCTGATTTTAAACTAATTGAAGTACAATATTGATATGGAAGAATTAATAGAAAAATTGAAAAGAGAATTAATAGAAGAACTGAATCTTGAAGAAATCACCCCGGAGGATATCAATGCCGATGAACCTCTGTTCGGTGATGGCGGTTTAGGACTTGATTCCATTGACGCCCTCGAAATCATCCTTATTTTGGAGCGTAACTACGGAATCAAGATAAAGAACCCCGCAGAAGGAAAGCAGATTTTCTACTCGGTACGCACATTAGCTAACTACATCTCTGAGAATCAAAAGTGATGAAGATATACGTAACCGGTTTGGGAGTTGTTTCCGGTATAGGACTGGGAGTTGAAGAAAATATCGCTTCACTCAGAAATCATCAGCATGGTATGGGAAAAGTCACTCTTTTCCCTACAGAACTGGATGTGCCGGTATCGGAAGTGAAATACAGCAATGAAGAATTAAAACGGTTACTCTCTTTAGATATACAAAAAACATTCTCACGGACTGCTTTACTGGGTATGTCCGCAGCCAAAGAGGCCATAGATGACGCCCGGTTGGATGCAGCATCTTTGCGCACCGGATTCATTTCTTCCACTTCGGTGGGAGGTATGGACCTGAGTGAACATTTCTACGCCTCATTCAAAAAAGACAATAGAAAAGGACGGCTGCGGGAAGTCATCTCCCACGACTGTGGTGCAAGTACCGAACTAATAGCGGATTATCTGAAAGTAAACGACTTTGTAACGACCATCAGCACCGCTTGTTCGTCAGCCGCCAATGCAATCATGCTGGGAGCCCGTATGATTAGAAGCGGGCAACTGGATGCTGCCATCGTAGGAGGAACAGACGCCCTGTGTAAGTTCACCCTTAATGGTTTCAATTCACTCATGATTCTGGACAAGGAACATTGCCGTCCTTTTGATATATCGCGTGCAGGACTCAATTTAGGAGAAGGAGCCGGATATATCGTTCTTCAATCAGAAAAGTCACTCCGGAAAGAGGCGTATTGCCTGCTAAGCGGATATTCCAATGTAAATGAGGCTTTTCATCAGACCGGCAGTTCCCCCGAAGGAAACGGCCCCTTCTGGTCTATGACGGAAGCCATAGGCCAAAGCAATATTCCGCGGGAAGAAATTGATTATATCAATGTACATGGTACAGGAACACCAAGTAACGACCTGTCAGAAGGACTTGCCATCCGTCGGATTTTCGGTGAAAAGGTTCCGGCTTTCAGTTCTGTCAAAGCTTTTATCGGTCACACATTAGGCGCTTCGGAAGGGATTGAAGCCGTTTACTCAGTGCTCTCAGTATATCATGGTTTTATCTATCCCAACCTGAATTTCAGGAAACCTGCAGAGGAAACCGGACTGATACCCGAAACCTCATTTCGCGAGGGATTACCCATCCGCAATGTATTATCGAATTCATTCGGATTCGGCGGAAATGATTCATCGCTGTTGTTTTCCACATTAAAAGACAAATAATGCAACCTGTTTATATCAACCATATTGCCTCTATTCATGCGGACGCACCTTCCGGAGAACACCCTTATTTATCCGCCAATGAACCGGATTATAAGAGCATCATCACCAATGCCACGCTGCGAAGACGCATGAGCCGTATCATCAAGATGGGGGTTGCCTGCGGACTGGAATGCATCAACACCCTGCCTTCCCGGAAAGTGGATGCAATCATCACGGCTACCGGGCTGGGATGCCTGGCAGATACGGAAAAGTTTTTGAATACAATCATTGAGAATGAAGAACAACTACTGAATCCGACTCCGTTTATCCAGTCAACTTTCAATACAATCGGAGCACAAATCGCATTACTTTGCCAGATACACGCCTATAATATGACGTATGTACACCGGGGATTAAGCTTCGAAAGTGCATTATTGGACAGCATGATGAGAATCCGGGAAGGCGATGAAAATGTTCTGGCAGGAGCCATCGACGAGATTACGCCTAACAGTTATATCATACAACAACGGCTGGGATTGCTAAGAGACATACAAGCCGGTGAAGGCGCGCAATTCTTTCTGTTGGGAAAAGAACCTACTGAATCCACTCGGGCAGAATTAATCGGTATATCCACTTTTATCCGCACACATTCCACACAAGAAATAGCCGGAAGGATTCACAGCTTCCTGCAAAGCCATCAATTGACAACCGGACAAATAAATTGGTTTGTTACCGGTAAAAACGGAAATAAAAACGAAGATACCGTATATGATGATTTGGAAAGCAACCTGTTCCCTGAAGCCAAGCATATAACCTTTAAGGACGAATGCGGTGAATATCCCACAGCCTCTTCTTTTGCCGTATGGAAAGTGGCTAAAGCCTTCGGGGAAAGCCAAAGCTCCGGACAAACCGCTTTAATATACAACCATTATCATTCCGTTAATCATTCACTCATTCTAATCCGGAAAAGACAATGATAATAGAAGGTCTGATCATATCAATGATTATTTTCCTCGTCTACGCCTCCTGCAATATCCGCTCTAACATTTATCTCAAGGTATTTTGCAAGAAACAGACGGAAGAGAAAATTGTAGCCGTCACCTTCGATGACGGACCGGATCCGATACAGACTCCCAAAGTATTGCAAATTCTCAAAGAACAGCAGATTCCCGCTTGTTTTTTCTGTATCGGACATAAAGTGACGGGAAATGAGTCATTGATACGACAAATAATCGACGACGGGCATCTGATTGGTAATCATTCTTTTACCCATACCGGTCACTTCCCCTTATATAGCCTGTCGCGAATGAAAAAAGATATGCAGGCTTGCCAGTCTGCTTTAGAACAAGTAACTTCGCAGAAAATCAGGTTATTCCGCCCGCCGTTCGGAGTCACGAATCCTACGATAGCAAAAGCTGTCCGCATATTAGGATATACCCCCATCGGCTGGAATATCAGGACATTCGATACACAGCATCCCTCCAAAGAGAAAGTTCTGCGACGCATCCGAACCAGATTGCGTCCCGGTTCCATTATCCTCCTGCACGACCGGATGCCGGATAGCGACCTGTTACTAAAAGAGATACTTAATTTAATTAAAGAACAAGGCTATACAGTTGTCCGCCTGGACAAAATGCTATAATCAGAAAAGACTATGAGAGCGATACTTATAACACTATTGATAACGTTAGGAATTTCCTGCGCTCATGCTCAGACAATGAATAAGCTAATTCAGACCCGGGAGTTTGAAAGTCGCCTGGCTAAAGAAGCGCAAACCATACAATCCATTGAAAGCGATTTCACCCAAGTGAAATATCTGGATATTCTGGACGAAAAAGTCACTTCCAAAGGGAAGTTCTATTATCAGAAAAGTGGCAAGATATGCATGGAATATGCCCAGCCTGTAAACTACCTGATCGTGATAAACGATTCACGCCTCAAAATTGTGGCAGACGGGAAAAAGAGCACCATGAGCCTAAGTGCCAATAAGATGATGAACCAAATGCAGGATATGCTCACAGCGTGTATGATAGGCGACCTCAGCAAGATGTCTTCCGATTATAAACTGGAATATTTCGAGAATGCCCGACAGTATATGGTAAAGATTAAGCCGGTCAACAAGGCCATACAAGCCTATATCTCAGGTATTGAAATATATCTGGATAAAAAGGATATGTCAGTCTGCAAATTACGCCTTTCGGAAACTGCCGCCAACTATACGGAGTATGAGTTTTACAATAAGAGTTTTAATACTTTGAAAGATGAGACCAGGTTTTCTATTCGCTAATCTGATTAGCGTGTTGTGTCTGTTCGCTTCCTGCGCTTCCTCAAAAGTAGTGGAAGGAGACGGCACCGTTCATGCGGCGCCTATCATCCGTGCCAGTGAATTTTCGCAAAAGTATAATATGCAACTTGATTTCATGAAGCACCATTTCAGCGGTCTGCTAATCGTAAAAGAACTGCCGGACCATGAAATAAGAATACTGGCATCCACTTATTTCGGTCTCAGTCTTTTTGACTTCTCACTTCGGGATGAAGAATTCCATGTCAACAGTTGCATAGAACCCATGAAGAAAAAGAAAATACTGCGATTACTGGAAACAGACTTCAAGAATCTATTTTTAAACGGGAAGGATATCCGTATCAAAAAGAAAAACAGTACCTTTGAAAAAAGAGCCACGGGCAGAGGATTCGGTAAATCAGTATTCTACCTGTCAGAGTTCATATCGGGACATCCTGAACAGATAAAAATAAAGCATCCCTGGCTGCGGCTGAGTATACAGTTGGATAAACTAAAAGAAAAACAAGATTAATATGGCTGAACTTCTTTCCGGTTTCTATCATATCACACAATCTGAGAATATCAACGAAACAGATTGGAAAGTGCGGGTTATGCTCAATCCGCAGCATTCCCTCTACGCCGGGCACTTCCCGCAACAGCCCGTAGTTCCGGGAGTCTGCACGCTGCAAATGATAAAGGAATGTCTGGAAAAGATATACCGGACTCCCCTGCAATACAAGCAGATAGCATCGTGCAAATTTCTCTCGGTCATTAACCCGGATGAAACGCCTGAGCTGAATTTTTCATTTACAATAAAGAGAAGCGAACCGGACACCCTCCAGGTTCTGGTTGAAGGGGCATCTTCAAAAGAGGTTTGCATCAAGTTAAAAGCACTATTAGCCGATAAATAGTTATGGAGGAACGCAACACGGAACAATGGCATGAAAAAGCCGGGCAACTTGGGATTGTGGTGATTATACCGACCTACAATAACGGGAAAACACTGGCTGCCGTGATTGAAGATGTACTTCTTTATACGAAAGACATCATAATCGTCAATGACGGCTCCACCGACAATACTCCTGCCATTCTGAGAAACTATCCGAAGCTGCACATCATCACCCACCCCAGCAATAAAGGGAAAGGGACAGCCCTGAAAAACGGACTGAAACAAGCCAAAGCATCCGGATACCGGTATGCCATCACAATTGATTCCGACGGACAGCATTTTGCCTCGGACATCCCTCTGTTCATCGGGGAAATAGAAAAAGAACCGGATGTTTTATTAGTAGGTGCCCGCAACCTGACTTCGGACAATATGCCCGGCAAGAACACTTTTGCCAACAAATTTTCCAACTTCTGGTTTAAACTTGAAACCGGAATAAAACTCCAGGATACGCAATCGGGTTACCGGCTCTATCCATTACACAAAATTAATGTACAACGATTCTACTATACCGCCAAATATGAATTTGAACTCGAAGCGCTGGTCTTTGCCGCATGGGAAGGAACCACGGTTCGGAACATACCCATACACGTGTATTATCCGCCCCAGGAAGAACGAGTTTCGCATTTCCGTCCTTTCCGGGATTTCACCCGTATCAGCATATTGAATACCCTATTAGTACTCATCACTTTCCTTTGGATATATCCGCGTAACTTTTTCCGGAAGCTAACCTGGAATAATTGCCGGAAATTCTTCCATACCCACATTACCCACTCCAGCGAATCGAACCTGAAAATCACTTATGCCATTATGCTGGGTGTTTTTATGGGAATAGTTCCCATCTGGGGTTACCAGATGCTTGCCACACTTTTTTTAGCTCATTTGCTCAGATTGAACAAGGTAATAGCCATTGTGGCTGCCAACATCAGCATTCCCCCCATGATTCCTTTCTTGCTGTACGGCAGCTATCTGACAGGGTGCAAGGTCTTGGGCAGATCTGTAGAACTTCACCTTACCGACATTTCATTTGAAAATGTGAAATCAGTTTTAGAGCAATATTTAATAGGAAGTGTTATCTTTGCAACCGCTTGCAGTATATTGGCAGGTATTATTGCTATCAGCCTGCTTACCATATACAGAAGGTCCGGAACAACATGACTCTATTCTTTATCAGATTATATAATTATTTCAAAAGACACAAAGTCCTCTTCTATCTGTCACTCTGTGTTTGCGTCCTTTTTATGGGCTACTTTGCCTATCAGGTCAGGTTTGAAGAGAATGTGACACGCTTCTTCCCCGACACGAAAGGCAGCCAAAACATCATCAAGGTATTTGATAACCTGAAGATAAAGGATAAGATTATCCTCTTAATCTCTCCGACCGACTCTACGGTTGCTCCGGAACTGATGATAGAAGCAGGCGACCGGCTTAAACAAAACCTGTTAGCGAAAGCGGATCAAGCCTGGATTAAAGATATCTTCTCGGAAGTGGATGAAACCACCATTGAAAAAGCCGGTGATTTTGTTTACGAGAACCTTCCTCTGTTCCTGACGGAGGAAGACTATCAACATTTCGATTCACTCCTGACACAGGAGGAGATAGAGGCCGTTATGCGCAGGAACTATACCAACCTTCTTTCTCCTGCCGGCATTGCATTGAAAAGTTACATACAGAGAGACCCGCTGGGACTTGGCAATAACGTCTTAAAACATTTACAGGATTTTCAGTTGGAAACCAATTATGAAATCAACAACGGACATATCTTTTCAAAGGACGGAAATACGTTGCTGATGTTTGTGACACCGGTATTCGGAACAGGAAGTACCGGTGAAAACGACAAGCTCATCCAAATCCTTGAAGACGAACTGCAAGAGATTCAAAAAGAATATCCCACAATCAGTGCATCCTATTTCGGGGGACCGTCGGTAGGAGTATATAACGCACGGCAAATAAAGAAGGATACCATCATCACATCTTCGATTGCCCTGCTGATCATCATTGTTTTTATCTCGTTAGTATTCAAGCACAAGAAGTCGATTCCCCTTATTGTCACTCCGGTGTTATTCGGCGGATTGTTTGCTTTGTGTCTGATTTACTTCATTCAGGGATATATCTCTGCAATAGCCGTAGGTGCCGGATCGGCTATTCTGGGTATCGCGTTAAGCTACTCCATACATATGCTGGCACACCAGAACCATGTATCCAGCGTCCAGCAATTAATAAAAGAAATAACCTATCCGCTTACGGTAGGCAGTTTCACTACTATCGGTGCATTCTTCGGGCTCACCTTTACCACTTCCGAACTTTTGCGGGACTTCGGTTTGTTTGCCTCCCTGGCACTTATCGGCACCACCCTTTTCTGTCTCATCTATCTTCCGCATTTTCTGAAAGGACAGGCGGATGTGAAACAAGGCAAAGTATTACAGTTCATTGAAAAGATTAATGCCTATCCGTATGAAAAGAACAAATGGCTGGTAGGAAGTATCGTTATCATCACACTGGTAAGCCTATTCACCTCACAAAAAGTCCGGTTCAACGAAGATATGATGAGCCTCAACTATGAGCCTCAACATTTAAAACAAGCGGAAGCCAAACTGCAACAGCTCTTCAATGCCCAAGAGAAAACCGTGCTCTTTGTCAGTGTGGGCAAAAATATGCCCGAAGCCCTGGAACGCTATGCAAACACCAACCGCCAATTGTCCGCTTTCCGGGAAGAGGGGCTTATCAAAGCGTATGCCTCTGCCGAGCAATTCCTTATCTCACCGGAAGAGCAACAGAAACGTTTGGAACGGTGGAACCTCTATTGGGGAGAACCGGGAAAAATAGTGGCTATCCGCAAATACATAGAAGATGCCGCACGTACCTATCACTTCCGAGAAGGCAGCTTCGATGCATTTTACCAATGGTTGGAACACCCTTTCCAGCCATACAGTTATCAGGACGACACAAACAGCATTGCCACGACCTTGCTGAATGAATGGCAAACGAGTGCCGACTCCATCACTATGCTTGTCACACAGGTACGCATCAGCGATGATGATAAAGAAGAGGTATACCAGCAATTCAAGAATGACACCGATGTCGTCGTTTTCGACCGAAGCTATTTCACCAACCAATGGGTCTCTGCCATCAATAACGACTTTTATCTGATTCTTTATATTTCATCGTTCCTCATATTCCTGGCACTGCTGATCTCGTATGGCCGTATAGAACTGACTTTGATAAGTTTTCTGCCCATGCTCATCAGTTGGACAATCATTTTAGGCCTGATGGGCATTTTGGGGATTGAGTTCAATATCATCAATATCATCCTTTCCACTTTCATTTTCGGTATTGGAGACGACTTCAGCATCTTCATCATGGACGGGCTTCAAAACAAATACCGGACAGGAAAGACGATTCTCAACTCTCACAAGACAGCCATCTTCTTCTCCGCATTCACCGCCGTTGTAGGAATGGGAACTTTGGTATTTGCCAAGCACCCTGCCCTGCAATCTATTTCCCTGATTTCCATTCTCGGAATGGCTGCCGTTGTATTAGTGGCGTACACCATTCAGCCTATCATCTTCCAGTTCTTTATAGCCAAACCTGCTTCTAAAGGACTACCTCCGTACACATTAATAGGCCTACTCCGTACCATCATTCTTTTCATGCTCTTCGTCATAGGATGTATTGTTCTGAGAGTCCTCATTCTCATATTATATATCATCCCTATACGCCGCACCTGTAAGCAACAGTTCGTTTGCCGGATTATCAACATCACTTGCAAGGCTATACTGACAGTAGCGACATTCGTACGCAAAGAACATATCAACGCCTCCGGTGAGACGTTCAGGAAACCGGCCATCATAATAGCCAATCACCAGTCTTTCATCGATATTCTGGAATTGTTGTCTTTCTCTCCAAAGATTATTATGATTACCAATCATTGGGTATGGAGTTCTCCGGTATTCGGAAAAATCATCCGGTACGCCGGTTTTTTCCATGTGGACGAAGGGTATGAACTTTGTGTGGAACGGATGCGTGAAAAAGTCAGAGAAGGGTACTCCATAGCCATCTTCCCCGAAGGGACCCGAACTTACGACGGCAAAATGAAACGTTTCCACAAAGGAGCTTTCTACTTGTCGGAAACACTCCAACTGGATATTATTCCCATCCTTTTATATGGTAATGGAAAGATCATAGCCAAAGCCCAACCTTTCTACATCCGCAAAGGCATTATTTTCTCAAAGATATTGCCGCGCATCCCTTACAATGACCATTCGTTCGGAACCACTTATCAGGAACGTACCAAACGCATTTCCTCATCTATGAAAGAAGAATATGCCCGTATCTGCCTGGAAAAGAATACACCTGCGAATCCCGCATTCTATGAGACTTTAATCTTGAATTACATCTATAAAGGCCCCGTCATCGAATGGTACATCCGTATCAAAGTAAAGATGGAACAGAATTATCAGTTATTCAACCGGCTGATTCCGATGAAAGGTCAAATTACGGATATCGGCTGCGGTCTCGGCCCATTATGCTATATGCTGTCCATGATATCCAAGGAAAGACAAATAGTGGGAATTGATTATGATGAGGACAAAATAGCCATTGCACAGCACGGTTGGCTTCGCGGCGAAAATCTCCGCTTTGAGCATGCCGATGCATCTACCTGCGAACTTCCGGAAAGTGATGTGTTCATCCTGAATGACATGTTGCACTATATGAGCTATCAGCACCAACATGACTTGTTAGTGAAATGCTCCGCCCTTCTTCGTCCCGGAGGAATGATTATCATACGTGACGGAAACACTGCTGACATCCATAAACATCAGCTGACCCGCCTTACGGAAGTACTCTCCACCCGGATTGTCAACTTCAACCGTACGAGGGAGGCACTCTGTTTTACTTCCGAAACGCAGATTCAGAGTATAGCCAGGGAATGCGGTATGGAAACAAGGACTGTCCGGAATGACAGATATACATCGAATACCATCTATATACTTAAAAAAAGCAATGACCATGAGCAAGTATGACATCATCATCATAGGAAGTGGATTAGGCGGTCTCGAATGTGGAACCATTCTCAGCAAGGAAGGCTACAACGTATGTGTGCTCGAAAAGAATGAACTGTTCGGCGGCTGTTTTCAAACTTACCGGCGGAAAGGACATTTGCTTGATACAGGCATTCACTATATCGGTAGCCTGAACGAAGGGCAAATGATGCATCAGTTCTTTCGGTATGCAGGAATTATGGATAAGCTAAAAGTCCGCAAACTGGACGAGAATGCCTTTGACAAGGTTTACTATAAGAACCGTGAATATGATTATGCCATGGGTTATGAATCCTTTATCGACACCCTCTGCAAAGCATTTCCCGGCGAAAGAGAGAATCTCCGGCAATACACGGCATTGCTGGCGGAAGTAGGCAGTCTGATCAGTGTGGAAAATCTGAAGAAAGGAATCATTTCCACCGAAGGAATGAAATACTTCAACACCTCGGCAGCGGGCATGATAGCCCGTATTACCTCCAACCCCGATTTACAATCAGTGCTGGCAGGCTCTGCACTTCTGTATGGCGGATTGAGGGAACATTCCAACTTCTATGAACACGCCATGATTAACAACTCCTATATACAAGGAGCCTATCGGTTCATTGACGGTAGCATGCAGGTAGCTGACGGAATGATTAACGTCATCCGCAGTAACGGGGGCACCGTACTGAACAGTAGTGAAGTCACCCGCATCATTGTGGAGAACAACCGGGTGCAAGGTGTAGAAATAAACTGCACAGAACAAATAGAAGGAAAATACGTCATCTCCAATGTACACCCCAAGCAAACTCTGACTTTAGTAGATAAGAACCGTTGCATCAAGAACGCCTATATCTCTCGCATCAATTCGTTAGAAAACACATACGGTATCTTCACACTCTATCTGATAATGAAAGAGAAATGCTATCCGTATATGAACCGGAATCTCTATCTGCACGGAGATAACGACGTATGGTATAACAAAAAAATCAGCATGGGACGCACCACCAACTGCATGATTTCCACACAGGCTTCTTCACGCAACAGCGACTATGCAGAGGTGGTTTCCATCCTGACTCCCATGTATATAGATGAACTATCCGCCTGGCTGAACACCCTCCCCGAACAAAGAGGAGAAGAATACAAAGCATTCAAAAAGGAGAAAGCCACCCAATTATTGGACTTCATCAAGAACCACGGAATAGACCTCACCGGACATATTGAAGCTATGTACACTACCACACCGCTAAGTTACAGAGATTTTACCGGCACTTGCGACGGTTCCGCATATGGCATTATCAAAGATTACAAATGCCCGCAGATAGGCTTTGTCTCCACACGAACCAAACTGGAAAACTTATTCCTCACCGGCCAGAACCTGAATGTACACGGTGCCTTAGGGGTTACACTGACCTCTATCATTACTTGCGGAGAACTTTTAGGACATGAATATTTAGCTAAAAAAATAGGTCATGCATAAGATTATAAAGAAAACAATCAAATATACAGCCTGCGGCATAGGATTGCTTCTCGTTGCCGTCGCCCTCTTTGTAGCTGTGCTCTATTTCTCCGCCGATATGCTGACTCCCGAATATACTCCCCGGTCCGCCGGAGAAGTAGTATGCACCGACAGCCTGCGACAATATGAAGGGAATTACTTACGACACAGCAACAGCGGACTATGGGAATTAAAAGTGAATGGCAATGCCTTCCAGCGTGGTGAAGCCATAGGGAAACTTTCTCCTGACTTGCTATATTACCAGGAAAAAGTCTTTGTGGATCAGATACGCGAGATTGTACCTTCCGACAATTACCTCAAGTTCCTGCGCTTCTTCATCGTGCTCTTCAACCGTAATTTAGGGAAGAATGTTCCGGAAGAATTCAGAGATGAGATTTATGGTATTTCGCTCTCCTGCACGCATGAGTATGACTTTATCGGTACTCCCTATGAACGTCAGCTTAATTACCACTCAGCACATGACCTGGGACATGCCATGCAAGACTATATGCTGGTAGGCTGCAGTTCTTTTGCAACCTGGGGGGAAAACAGCGCCGATTCCTCCCTCATCATCGGACGTAATTTCGATTTCTACATGGGCGATAAGTTTGCACGCAACAAGCTGGTATCCTTTTACCAGCCGGAGCAAGGCTATAAGTTCGCCTCTATCGGTTGGCCGGGCATGATTGGCGTACTTTCAGGCATGAACGAAACCGGGCTGACGGTAACTATCAACGCAGCCAAATCAACCATGCCGACTGCTTCCGCCACCCCCATCTCTATCCTGACCAGAGAAATACTGCAATACGCTTCGACCATTGACGAAGCCTACGCCATTGCCTTGAAACGAAAAACATTTGTTTCCGAATCCATACTGGTCGGTTCCGCCCGGGACAGAAAAGCCGCTATCATTGAAAAGTCACCGGAAAAGACCGCACTCTTTACCGGCAGCGGCAATCAGATTATCTGCACAAACCATTATCAATCGGATGCTTTCCGCGATGATGAACGTAACCGGGAGAATATAGAGACTTCTGACAGTCCTTACCGTTTTGCCCGCCTGCAAGAGTTGTTGGAAGAAAACAAACCTATCAACAGCCTGAAAGCCGCCGCCATACTCCGCAATCAGAAGGGACTGGAAAATGCAGATTTAGGTATGGGCAACGAGATGGCCATCAATCAGCTCATCGCACACCATTCCGTTATCTTCCTGCCGGAACAGCAGATTATGTATGTATCCACTTCCCCCTGGCAATGCGGGAAATACATGGCATACGACCTCAATAAGATATTCAGCGACACAGTAGACTTCCGCCACGAAATAGCTACTCCGGAACTGACCATCCCCGAAGACAACTTTATCAAACAAGCAGACTACAAGCAGTTCATAGCTTATAAAAAGCTCACAAAGCTCATCCGGGAAAAGACCCGGCGGAAAGAAACCATCGAAGCCAGGGTATTGAATCTTTATGAAACCTCCAACCCTTCGTTCTATTACGTTTACGAAGTATTGGGTGATTACCATGCCGCCACACGGCAAACCGCTACAGCCATTGCATATTGGCAGAAAGCATTAACATTACCCATTCCCAAGCAAGCTGAAAAAGAGCGTATTCAACAAAAAATCAATAAGAACTCATAATATGGAAAAGAACCCAGACATTCAATTCCGTTCACCGGAAGAAATTAAACTATACCAGGAAACCAGACTTGCCGAGACCTTGTCTTATCTCCAGGCACATTCCCTGTTCTATCAGCAAATGTTCCGTGAACACTCCATAGACATCGCCCGAATCAAAAAGATAGAGGACTTGCAGCAAATACCCGTTACCACCAAAACAGACCTGCAACTGCATAACAAGGAGTTCATCTGTGTGGACGGAGATGCCATCATCGACTATGTGACCACATCCGGCACTTTGGGAGATCCCGTCACCTTTGTACTAACCTCCGCAGACCTCGACCGCCTGGCTTACAACGAATATTTGTCTTTCAACACCGCCGGATGCAGCCGACACGATATATTACAACTGATGACCACCATCGACCGGCGCTTCATGGCAGGCCTGGCCTATTACCTGGGAGCCAGGGAACTGGGAATGGGAGTGGCCCGCGTAGGCAACGGAATACCGGAACTGCAATGGGACACCATCCACCGTATTCACCCCACTTGTGGCATGGTGGTGCCTTCATTCCTTATCAAACTGATAGAATTTGCCGAAAAGAACCAGATTGATTACAACAACTGTTCGATGAAAAAGTGCGTGTGCATCGGTGAAGCGTTGCGCAATCCCGATTTCTCTCTGAACACCCTCGGACAGCGCATCAACGAAAAGTGGCCGTCACTCCAACTGTATTCCACTTATGCCTCTACCGAAATGCAGTCATCCTTCACCGAATGTCCGGAGTTCCACGGCGGGCATTTACAACCCGAACTTATCATTGTAGAGTTCCTTGATGACAAAAATCTTCCAGTAAAAGAAGGAGAGCCGGGTGAAGTAACCATTACCACATTGGGAGTTGAAGGTATGCCTCTGCTCCGCTTCAAGACCGGAGATATCTGCTACCATCATTCAGAGCCTTGCGCCTGTGGCCGGAACACCATCCGGTTAAGTTCTGTTTTAGGACGAAAAGGACAAATGATTAAATATAAGGGAACCACCCTCTATCCACCCGCATTATTCGACATATTGGATGACATCCCCAAGGTGAAAAACTATGTCGTCGAAGTATATACCAACAAATTAGGCACGGATGAAATATTAATCCGTATAGGCAGTGAGGAAAACAGCGACAGTTTCGCCAAAGAAATTAAAGATTTATTTCGCTCGAAAATAAGGGTGGCACCTACCATCCGATTCGAGCCGGCGGATTACATCGCTCAAATACAAATGCCCCCAATGAGCAGAAAAAGCATTAAATTCTTTGATTTACGATAACTTATTTATAATTTTGAAAAACAATAAACTGAGTACTTACTCTAAATTATTAATTGTATGAAAAAGTTATTTACTCTCCTGCTTCTGACAACAAGCATGATTTGTTTCGGACAAAACAAGAATTTCCTGAAAGAAGTTTCTGGCATCAATTTCTACGGAGTAGACTATTCTGCGGCAAAAGTATTCGGTGCAGCCGAAGCTCCCGAAGAATTCAGAATAGCATTTGCCAGAATCAACCGTCTGTTCATTACTGAGGCAAAAAAGTATGATGTAAGCAAGAAATTGAAAGTAAAAGTCAATGAAATCTCACTCAATGCCGTTGATAAGGTCAATCAGGACATCGACCTCAGCCAACTGATGACCACCAGTGCAGACTATACCCTAAGCGAGCAAGACATCAAACGGGTTGTAGAAGCACTTCCCATACAGAGTGAACCGGGCATTGGCCTGGTTATCATCGCCAAATTGCTGAACAAGGCAGAAGCATACGGTTCTTATCAGGTAGTATTCTTCAATACCGAAACCAAAGAAATAGTGGAAGACTGGGCAACCGGCGGCAAGGCCAGAGGCTTCGGACTTCGTAATTACTGGGCGGGATCCATCCACAAGGTTATCAACAACCTCTAAACAGAATATGTATTAAATACAAGAAAAATGAGAAAATTACTATTATTGTGTGCCCTATTAGTGGGCGCCTGCCTTCACTGCATGGCACAAAACTACACTGAAGTTGTTTATCTGAAAAACGGAAGTATTATCCGCGGTATTATCATCGAGCAAGTGCCGAACAGCTCTTTAAAAATACAAACCGCCGATGGAAGTATTTTTGCTTATTCAATGAATGAAGTTGAGAAAATCACAAAAGAGTTAGGTACTTCCAGATCTAAGTATCAACAAGCCGGAGATACAAATACCTTTATCGGAGAAAGAAGCTCCTTAAGAGGTTACAAAGGCTTTATTGAAACCGGTTTTACTTTTGACATCAGTGATTACGGTGCCGACCGGGTAGAGTTATTGACTACACATGGTTATCAGTTTAATAACTACCTATTTGTCGGAGGTGGTGTCGGAGTAAACTACTATACAGATGCGGATTTGGCCTCTTTCCCTGTATTTGCCAGCTTCAGGGCAAACTTTACCAATAAAAGGATTACGCCGTTTGGTGATATTAAGACCGGATATGCGTTTGGTGATACAGAAGGAGCTTTCTGTACAATAGGCATTGGCGTACGTCTCGGACTTGCCAAAAAGAAAGCGATGAATTTTAAACTGGAATATACGTATCAGGAATACGATTACAGTAGCTATTATGGCAGCTACTATTATTATGAGAGTGAATCCACAAGTGGTATTGGACTCAAGGTAGGTTTTGAATTCTAAATGAAATAATCCCTATAAACAAGAAACCGGATTGAAGCTATTACAGTGTTCAATCCGGTTTTTATTTTATCCGGTCCCTTTTTCAAATCCGGGTTACTCTCCTATTTCCTGAATATCCTTTTTCAATTCATCCACCTGTTCATAGGTAAATCCATCAAGGGCTTTCTTCATACTGAGCAGTTCCTCACGAATAGCTTTCAGACGGTCTACAATCTCAAAGTTACGGAGAGTGTTTTCTTTATTATCTTTCATCCTCTGGCGCGCACCGGGCAACGTCATGCCCCGTTCCTTTACCAGATGATAAATCAGCTTCACCGTTTCTATATCTTCCTTACGATATTGCCGTACGCCGCGACTACCCTTCTTCGGAGAAAGCTGTGGAAACTCTTTCTCCCAGAAACGAAGCAAGGATTCGTTGACGTCAAACATCTGGGCTACCTCACTGATGGAATAATATAACTTCAGGTCTTTATTCATAATTAATCAAGAACCTTACCGTGGTTGGCGGCAATCTGTATCATGCGGTCATAATCTTCGGCACTCAAGTCCATAAAGTAATAGTTAACGGGGTTTACTACCTGCCCTTTTACGTGAACTTCATAGTGCAAGTGAGGCCCGGTACTCTTTCCGGTACTACCCACTCCGGCAATAACTTCGCCACGCACTACCTTCTTTCCGAGTTTCGTGCGGTATTCTTTCAAGTGCCCATATAAAGTCTGATAGCCAAAGCCATGATCTATCACAACAGTATTGCCATAACCGGTTTCCCAGCCCAGCTTCACCACCGTACCGTCTCCCGTGGCATAAACATCCGTACCGATAGGTGCGGAGAAGTCCATGCCGGCATGAAATTTCGTCGTACCGTAAATGGGGTCGATACGCGTACCATAACCGGACGCAGTCTTGCGAAGGTCTTTATTGGAAATGGGCTGGATAGCAGGAATACATCGCAGCATTTCGTCGTGGCTCTTACACATATCCACCACATCGTCGAAAGAACGGGACTGGATATAAAGCTGCTTACTGAGCATATCCATCTTCTGGGTAGTATTCACTACCAGGTCGGCGTTCGCCATATCCATCAAATGCTCATAACGGTTAGTGCCTCCATACCCCGCCTGACGAATGGCAGACGGTACAGGATCCGCTGCAAAGATCACGCGATAAAGGTTGTCATCACGTTGCTGTACATCCTGCAACACCCCCATAGCCTCGTCCAAACGACGTGAAAGCACATTATACTGCGCTAGAAGTTGGCTATTTTCCTTTCGTAATTCTTTCTCGGAAGGAGAACCGAAGATAATCAGCAGAACAATGAAACTGCCCGCACCCAACCCCATACCGATAAATAAACGGCGCAAGAGGCTCACCGCCCGTTGTCTGACGGTAGGGTAAATACGGTCATAAGTCTGCGTCTGTGGATTATAAATGTAGTAAACTTTGCGCATCTTTTGGAAATATTTCGCTCGTTAATACGGCAAAAGTAATAAAAACAAGCTATCTTTGCACAGTTTTTTCAAGAATATTAAGACTAAGTAGTTAGTAGTTAGTAGCAAGTAGTAATTAGTAGTTAGTAATAGATTAAGATAAATAAAAGAGTATGTTGACTGCAAATGAAATCCGGAACTCATTCAAGAGTTTCTTCGAGAGCAAAGGACACCAGATTGTGCCTTCTGCTCCGATGGTAATTAAAGATGACCCGACACTGATGTTTACCAATGCGGGGATGAACCAGTTCAAAGACATTATTTTGGGTAATCACCCGGCGAAATATAAAAGAGTCGCGGACTCACAGAAATGTCTGCGCGTAAGCGGCAAGCATAACGACCTGGAAGAGGTAGGCCACGATACATATCACCACACCATGTTTGAGATGTTGGGCAACTGGTCGTTCGGCGATTACTTCAAGAAAGAAGCTATCAACTGGGCATGGGAATATCTGGTGGAAGTGTTGAAGATTGATCCCAAAAATCTTTATGCCACCGTTTTCGAAGGCAGCCCCGAAGAAGGATTGGAACGCGACAACGAAGCCGCTTCTTTCTGGGAACAATATCTTCCGAAAGACCACATCCTCAACGGAAACAAGCATGACAACTTCTGGGAAATGGGCGATACGGGTCCGTGCGGTCCGTGTTCCGAGATACATATAGACTCACGTCCGGAAGAAGAGAAAGCCAAAGTGCCCGGCAACCAATTGGTAAACAAAGACCATCCGCAGGTGATCGAAATCTGGAACCTCGTGTTCATGCAGTTCAACCGTAAGGCTGACGGCAGCCTGGAAGGACTTCCTGCCAAGGTTATCGATACAGGTATGGGCTTCGAACGCCTGGTGCGTACACTGCAAGGCAAGACATCCAACTATGACACGGATGTATTCCAACCGATACTGAAAGCTATCGCCAACATGGCAGGCACCGTTTACGGTAAAGACAATCAGCAGGACATCGCCATGCGTGTCATCGCTGACCATATCCGCACAATAGCTTTCTCCATCACAGACGGTCAGTTACCGTCGAATGCCAAGGCCGGATACGTCATCCGCCGCATTCTTCGCCGTGCCGTTCGTTATGGTTACACATTCCTCGGACAAAGACAGGCATTCATGTACAAACTGCTCCCCGTTCTGATAGAGAACATGGGCGAGGCTTATCCGGAACTGGAAGCCCAGAAAGAACTGATCGGCAAAGTCATCAAAGAAGAAGAAGACTCCTTCCTCCGCACACTGGAAACCGGTATCCGCTTGCTGGATAAGACAATGGCTGACGCCAAAGCTGCCGGAAAGACAGAAATCAGCGGTAAAGATGCCTTTACCTTATATGATACTTTCGGTTTCCCGCTCGACCTGACGGAACTGATTCTCCGTGAAAACGGTATGACTGCCGACATCAAGGAGTTCGATGCCGAAATGCAGCAACAGAAGCAGCGTGCACGCAATGCCGCCGCTATCGAAACCGGTGACTGGATTACGCTGAAAGAAGGAACGACAGAATTCGTTGGTTACGACTATACCGAATATGAAACAAGCATCCTCCGTTACCGCCAGGTGAAACAGAAAAACCAGACGTTGTATCAGATTGTACTGGACTACACTCCGTTCTATGCGGAAAGTGGTGGTCAGGTAGGTGATACCGGTGCGCTTGTCAGCGAATTTGAAACAATTGAAGTCATTGATACCAAGAAGGAAAACAATCTTCCGATACATATCACCAAGAAACTACCCACACATCCGGAAGCTCCGATGATGGCTTGCGTAGATACCGACAAACGTGCTGCCTGCGCAGCCAACCACTCGGCTACCCACTTGTTGGACTCTGCACTCCGCGAGGTATTGGGCGAGCATGTAGAGCAAAAGGGTTCTTTGGTAAGCCCCGACTCACTGCGTTTCGACTTCTCTCACTTCCAGAAAGTGACGGACGAAGAAATCCGCCGGGTAGAACACTTGGTGAACGCCAAAATCCGTGCCAACATACCTTTGAAGGAATATCGCAATATCCCTATTGAAGAAGCCAAGGAACTGGGCGCAATTGCCTTGTTCGGTGAAAAATACGGCGACCATGTACGTGTTATCCAGTTCGGTTCATCCGTTGAGTTCTGTGGAGGTACACACGTTGCCGCTACCGGAAATATCGGTATGATAAGGATTGTTTCTGAAAGTTCCGTTGCTGCCGGCGTACGCCGTATCGAAGCTTACACAGGTGCACGCGTGGAGGAATTGATGGACACCATCGAAGATACTCTGAAAGATCTGAAAGCACTCTTCAACAATGCACCCGACTTGGCCGGAACCATCCGCAAGTACATTGAAGAGAATGCCGGATTGAAGAAACAGATGGAAGACTTCATGAGGGAGAAAGAAGCTCAGATAAAGGAAAGACTGCTGAAAAATATGCAGGAAATCCACGGCATAAAAGTGATTAAGATTTGTGCTCCGATACCTGCAGAAAGCATTAAGAATATTGCATTCCAACTGCGTGGCGAGATTACAGAGAACCTGTGCTTCGTTGCCGGAACCATCAATGAAGGAAAACCGATGCTGACAGTTATGTTGAGCGATAACCTCGTAGCCAGTGGATTGAAAGCCGGGAACTTGGTGAAGGAAGCTGCCAAACTGATTCAAGGCGGTGGCGGTGGCCAGCCTCACTTTGCAACAGCAGGTGGAAAGAACATTGACGGACTGAATGCAGCAATAGAAAAGGTGCTGGAGCTTGCCGGTATTTGATTTTGCTTTTCAGCTTCATACCTAATTAATATAGAAGCTCCGCTTTTGACAGATTACAGAGCATGCTCTGCAGTCTGTCGGAAGCGGAACTTTTATTTATTGAAACGAATTAATTCCGCCAACGGGTTATTAAATTATTTTTCTCCTATTGGGAAAAAACTTTTCTCCTACCGGAGAAAATAAAATGCCCGGTTACACCACTTTATTTTTAAAACGTTACTTAGCCCATATTATTAAAGCAAAAATTCCTTTTCGAAAGAATAATATTCTTACAGAGCGTTATATTGTAAAAAAGAAAACGTAACGTTTGCAGCGTCCGACAGAAGAAATTGCCGGACAGTAGAAAGCGTTTTCTGCTTTATCCCAAGTATCGAAATCTAGGAAATTTCAAAGCAAGGGGATGAAGACAATGTAACGCTCATTCTGTTTGTATATGTACGAGAACAGTTCATGCTGTATCTTGAGGTCATCCGATATTTCCGGTGCATGCGTTAATAGAACTGGGCAGCATGGAGGACCATGTGTACCAGTGAGAGCTGATGCTTGTAGCAGTGATGAGTGACGCCTATACCAGTGAGAGCCGACGCTTATACCAGTGATGGCTGATGCAGATAGGTGCGTAAGGCGTTGCAGGTATAAGCGTGTCGTTTCGGACTATGAAGCGCAGGGGCAAAAAACGGATTATTTTCTTCTTCTCATCTTTTTGTAAAAGAATAGAAAAACGCTTTCTTCGCCTGTCTACAAGATGTCAATTCTTTGTCAACAGGAAGTTAACTCCTTGTCGACAAACTCCTAACTTCTTGTAGACAAAGAATTGACATCTTGTAATCCTGTGATAATCAGCAGTAAAATAGTCACTAGAACCAGTGAGTTTGTACTCAAATATCACCAGTACAAAAACACCTCTTCAGACTCCGTAGTATCGGATTTGTTAGAGGAAGATTTATAAAATAAACACCGGAACACTTGACATCGCCTTTGGGATGTAGTATATTTGTATCGTCAGATTATAGATACTTCCATTTCAAATCAGAATAAACGGAGAGGCATTGCTTCTCCGTTTTTATTTGCTTCAAACAGATGATGCGTTTACGAAAAACAGACCGTTTGTTTGAGCAAAACGCACCGTCTGTTCGAGGTAAACGCATCATCTGTTTGAAGTAAACACACCATCCGTTTGCAGAAAATAGAAATGGGAAAGCCGAAGCCCTCCCATTCCGTTAAACATCCATAAATTCTCTCTTGACAAAAAAGGCCGGATTAGTATACCTTCTTAGTTCTTCTCTATATAATTATATTGCGACAGGCGTTCTATATGATAGACCTTACATCCCTCCGGAACAGCTACCGGACAAATCTCAGTAACATCCTCCCAAAGATCCCATTGTGCAGTTTCTAAAGAAGTACTGGTGGTTTCAGGAAAAGCACCGGAACGATAAAGATGTTTCTCTTCATTATAAGTAAATAACAAACCTGCCCGTTCAGTCTCACCCTCAAGAACCGGTACTCTCTCATACTGTCCTATCATAGGAGCAATCGTAGAGTCATCCGGACGGACACGCAATACTCCACCTTCCCACATTTCATATTCATTATCCGGTAATAACTCATAACTTCCTCCCAGTTTTACGGTAAAAGTGCTCACAAAAGCATTCGTGATTTCAGTTTTTTGTTCTTCCGTAACTTCTCCAGTAACTGCTATACCTTCTTTCACTTTATATAAAACCAACTTCACACGCTCATCTACCGTCACCTGCAACGATGCTGAGTTGCCACTACCGTCCCTTACTATTATTACAACCTGCCCCTCTGTTTTAGGAGTTACCTGCATACGTTGATAACCATTCTCACTCTTTACAAAAACAGCAGTCGCTATGGCATTGTCTCCATTTATTATAGAATAGTTATTGTCACCACCATCCACACCGACAACCATACCATCAGGTTTAGTCAAATACAGTTTAACGGAACCGATCAGGTTATCACATGTTCCTATCTGGTAAATAGGCGCATCACCCGTAAAGAAGACCATATCACGGTAATCATCCTCGCATGCAGTACCCACAAACAAGAGTGAAATCAACATTAGAATAGAGTAGATGTATTTCATTGTTTCAGTTTATTTAGTTCGATTTCATATAATAGAAATACATGGTTTAGTTAATTACTGCATGGAAGCTGATATTTTTTTATTTTCAATACCTTATAATATCTGTTCCTTCGGATAGTTCACCAAATACAAAGTACCCGTGGCGCGCGTAAAAGCCGTATATAACCAACGGAAATAATCCGGTGTCAGATACTCATCCGTCATATACCCCTGATCGAGAAATACATTCTTCCATTGCCCACCCTGCGCTTTATGACAGGTGACGGCATAGGCATACTTCACTTGCAAAGCATTATAGTGCGGGTCTGCCTTCATCTTCTTCATCCGTTCGCGCTTCATGGAAATATCAGCATAATCTTCGAGAACGGCATAGAACAAGCGGTCATTATCCGCTTTAGGCAGAGCAGGCGCATCCGTGTGCAGAGTGTCCAGAAGCAGATTGACTTCCAGTTCAAAGTCCCCGTAGTCGGGAAAAGCAAGCAGGACTTCGGCAAAACGAAAACCATACAGTTCGCGCGTCCGGCGCATCCGGCGGAGAACGGCAATCTCACCGTTGGCAATGAAATCCATCTCCTTGCTTTTCTCCGTCCAATAATAATTATTCTTCGCCACCATCAACAAGTCACCCGTATTCAGCTCATCTTCCCGCCAGAGGATTTGCGCGCGTATACCCTTATTATATATATTCGCCCGCTTGTTTGAACGACAGACTACGATGGTTTCATCCATCCCGTCACGGTCATAACAAGTGCTCAGCGTGTCTATCAGTTCGTCACCCGGCACCACTTTTATATCGGCAAAGCCCGACACCTTTATCTTGGGCAGACTTTCACAAGCATCCTCCGCTATGAACTGGCGCAAGCGGGTAGCATTCCATAAGATACCCGAATCCTGCACCTGGCGTACCACCTGCGTCAAATCCACTTCTATCACTTCCAGCCCGTAGCCTTTCAGTGCCTCGGCAAACAGCGCCGGACTTTGCTCCTCCCCTACCGGAGGAAGCTGTGCGGTATCCCCCATCAGTATCAGACGGCAACCGGTGCCGGAATAAACAAACTGTATCAGGTCGTCCAGCAAACGCCCCGTCCCGAACACAGCACCGGACAAGCCTTCGTTCGAAATCATCGAAGCCTCGTCCACTATATATAAGGTGTGTGTAGTCAAATTATCATTCACCGAAAAGTTACTCATCTCGTTGGAGAAAGATTGCTGACGGTAAATCTTTTTGTGAATGGTAAAAGCCGGATGCCCCGCGTAAGCGGAAAATACCTTTGCCGCCCGCCCCGTAGGAGCCAGCAGAACAGACTTCTGTTGCAGCTTGTCCAACGTCCGTACCAACGCTCCCACCAGTGAGGTTTTTCCCGTACCGGCATACCCCCGTAACACAAAAACCGCGTCATTACGAGGAGATAACAAGAAGGTAGCTAATGATTTTAGTACTATTTCTTGTTCAAAAGTTGGTTCATAAGGAAAAATTTCCTTAATTTGCGTTTCTAAATAGTTATTTATCATTTTTGTAATAGAAAAAAGTTACAGGAACTATCGCCATTAGAATTATTTATTTTATTTTTGCGGTACGAATATAACAACTAAAAAACATATTTATCATGAAAACAGTATTTAATGTCGTTTTAGGCTTGTGTGCAGTGGTATTGATTTACATCTGCTATACCAGCATTATGGGTCCTATTAATTTTGAAAAGGCTAAAAAGCACAGAGAGAAGGCAGTTATTGCCCGTTTAATGGACATCCGTAAAGCACAGCAGGAGTATCGTAACCTTAACCACCAACAGTACACAGCCAGTTTCGACACCCTGATTTACTTTGTTAAAAACCAAAAATTACCTTTCATCTACAAAGAAGGTGAATTGAATGACAAGCAGCTGGAAGACGGTATGACCGAAAGAAAAGCTATCGCTATCATCAACAAGGCTAAGAAAACAGGTAAGTATGATGAAGTAAAGAAAGCCGGTCTGGAAAACTTCAAACGCGATACAATGTGGGTTGCCGTACTGGATACTGTGTTCCCCAAAGGCTTCAATCCTGACTCTATGAGATATGTACCTTACGGTAACGGCGCACAGTTCGAAATGGCTATCAAGAACGATACAGCTAAATCAGGTGCTCCTTTCTGTCTGCTTGAAGTGAAGACTCCGTACGAGACTTATTTGAACGGTCTGGATAAGCAGGAAATTGCTAACATGAAAGACGTACAGACTAAGTTGGGCAAATACTGCGGTCTGATGATCGGTAGCTTGGAAACAGCTAACAACAACGCAGGTAACTGGGAATAATCCCCCATCCTCACAATGTATGATAGAAACGATTGACTTTAGTAGATCGGAACAATATACGTTATCCATCCGCCTCAGTGCGGATGGATTTTCTTTTTCTGTATTCAACCCTCTGGGCGAAGGTGAGCTCTCTTTCTTTGACCGGAAAGTGGAAGAGTCACTCTCCCTCACAGCCAATCTGAAACAGACTTTCCGTGAAGTAGAATGGTTGAACCATCCTTACCGGCGTGTGAATGTACTCATAGCAGGCAAGCGTTTCACCCTCGTACCGCTTGAGTTCTTCGAAGACGAACAAACGGAAATGCTTTTTTATCATAATCATCCGAAGCGGGAAAACGAAACTGTGCAATACAACATTTTACGGAAAAACAATACCGTTGTATTGTTTAGCATGGATAAAAGCGCCCGTTCCTTCTTGTGCGAACAGTATCCTGATGTGAGGTTTTATTCACAGACAAGTTCATTCATCGAATATTTCTCCAGCAAAAGCCACCTGGGCAACAGCCGGAAGATGTATGTACATCTGCGGAAAGATGCCGCCGACCTGTATTGCTACGACCGCAACCACCTGTTGCTTGCCAACTCCTTCGAATGCAAACAGACACCGGACCGTATCTATTACCTATTATATATATGGAAACAACTCGGCTTTGAACAGGAACGCGACGAACTGCACCTCACCGGTGACTTGTCCGACAAGGAAGTCCTGCTCAGCGAACTACGGAAATTCATTCGGCAGGTATTCGTCATGAACCCTGCCACAAACCTCGATCTACAAGCCATAACAGTATGCGAGTAATCAGTGGAATATATAAAAGAAGAAGGTTCGACGTGCCCCACACCTTCAAGGCACGCCCCACAACGGATTTTGCCAAAGAGAATCTGTTCAATGTACTTTCCAACTACCTGGATTTTGAAGACGGTGTATCTGCCCTCGACCTCTTTGCAGGTACAGGCAGTATCAGCATAGAATTAGTGTCACGCGGCTGCGACCGGGTAATCAGCATTGAAAAAGACCGGGATCACCACGCCTTTATCTGCAAGATAATGCAGGAAGTAAAGACCGATAAATGCATCCCCATCCGCGGTGATGTATTCAAGTTCATCAAGGGAGGACGCGAACAGTTCGACTTCATTTTTGCCGATCCGCCTTATGAATTGAAAGGACTGGAAACGATTCCCGACCTTATTTTCGAGAACAACCTGCTGAAAGAAGACGGCCTGTTCGTTTTGGAACACGGGAAGAAAGACAATTTCGAAGATCATCCGAACTTTGTGGAAAGGCGGGTATACGGCAGCGTGAACTTCTCGCTCTTTAAATTATAAAAGCGGCGCCATCAAGCGCACCACACTCTCGGCAGCCTTTCGCCACCAAGGGCGTTTCACCCAGTTTTTAAGGAATATCTGCACGCTGTCCCGTTGGTCTTGAAGAAAGACTTCACGCATCTGCAATGCCGTTTCCGTGTCATAGATAAAGGCGTTCACCTCAAAATTGTGCTCGAAGCTGCGGAAATCGACATTGGTAGAACCGACGGTGGAAAGTTCATCATCCGACACCATCAGCTTGGAATGCAGAAAACCGATCTTATAAAAATAGACCTTCACACCAGCCTGCAATACGTCTGCCAGGTAAGAGCAAGAACCTAAATGCGTAAGGCGGTTATCAGCACGCAAAGGCAACATCAAACGGACGTCCACACCTGCCAATGCCGCTGTTTGCATGGCCGCCAACACCTGTTCGGTAGGCAGAAAGTAAGGGGTCTGTATATAGAAGTATTTCTTTGCGCCGGATATCGCCATACTCAACCCCTGCATAATCTCTTTCCAGGGACCGATGGGATCACTTGTCACAATCTGCACCAGGGAAGTGCCCAAAGATTCCACCTTGGGGAAGTAGCGGGAAGCGCTAATCAGCGTGCGGTCTACAAAATACCAGTCAAGCAGGAAAGCTGTCTGCAAGCCATGCACCGCCTTACCCTCAAGCAGAAGATGTGTATCGCGCCAGATGCCCCATGAGAAACCTCGCATATAACGTTCCGCCAGATTCATTCCTCCTACGAAACCTACACGACCGTCTATGACCACTATCTTACGGTGATTACGGTAGTTCACTTTACTGGTGAACAACGGGAAGCGTACTTTCAGGAAGCTGCGCACTTCGATGCCGGCCGCACGCATTTCGTCATAAAAGCGATTGGGGACATGCCAGCAGCCTACATCATCGTAAATGACACGCACTTCAACACCCATCCGGACTTTTTCTATCAAGACATCGCGCACCATGCGCCCGATGGCATCATCTTCAAAGATATAAAATTCAATATGAATATGATTCTGAGCTTTTTCCAGCTCACGCAACAAGGATTGCAACATGGAGACACCGCTGGTGTAAGTTTCCACACGGTTGCCGTCGAAGGGAAGTGCTTGATTGGTATTACGGAATAAAGAAATCAACCGACTATAAGCCATAGGTAAGGTGGAGGCATCCTGTGCCAGATATTCTACCATCGGTTTATTGAGCAGGCGGTTATAAATCTTGTTCCCTATCACCCGCTCGCGCCTTTGGCTACGTCCAAAGAAGAAATAGAAGACCAACCCCACAACAGGCAGGAACATCAGCACCAATATCCACGCAAGCGTCTTCACCGGATTACGATTGTCGAGGATGATAACGACAATAGTTCCGATGATAGCACCAAAATAAATGATATCAAAAGCAACGGTGGCTACTTGGTTCAATATATAATTCCAATCAATCACAGAAGCAAATATAGAGAAAATTAAAGAATTCCTATTTTTTTATAAGGAAAAAGAGATTGACTTTAAAGTATTTACATATATTTGCAAAATATACACTAATACCTATGAAATATGAAAAGACAACTGCTAATCGCCCTTCTATTGGGTTTATCCGCCACTATCTGTTACTCACAAGTAAAGATTAACGCACAAGCCGGAACCGGACTGACCGGCATCACCAAGAACGAGAATTACAATGCGAACTTTGGCTACCGCTTCGGTTTAGGGGTCGAATTCCCGATTGACCGAACATGGTCGTTACAAACGGGACTCCAACTTTTGAACAGAAGTTATTCCATAGACGAAACGGTAACAGCCTTAGGTACTTCCGAAAAAGGTAAGCAGATGTATATAGGATTAGACATCGACTCTAAAACAAATGCGATTTATCTACAGGTTCCTATCAAAATGGCAGCTTATCTCCCCTTAAATGATAAATGCGGGTTACAATTCAGTGCAGGTCCGTATATCGCCTATGGCATTGGTGGAAAAAGTAGTCTCAACTGGTTAATTGCCACCTCAGAATCTATTGATACTGATAACCTCACTGTAGAGTTCCCAAACACTTCGCTTAAGCAAGGAGAAGCGTCACATAAAACATTCAGTAAAGACAGAGGACTGAAACGTCTGGATATCGGATTAAGCCTTGGAGTAGATTTCAAATACAAACGTTTCTTTGCAGGTATCGGTGCTGAATACGGTTTCCTTCCTATTGATAAGGAGTTTCCCAAAGACCTCTTTAAGTATATTTTCCAGGAAGATCAAAAGCTGGTTTCTCCCCGCAATATAGGAGTAGAACTCCACGTCGGTTTCTGTTTCTACGCAGGCAAATAAACCGAAAATAGCATCATTTGAAATAAGAAAGGTTGTGCCATGCATTATGACACAACCTTTTTGCCTTAAAATGGCAATATGTATACCCTACTTTAGAAACGTCTTCCCCCGAAACCACCGGGACGTCCGCCAGGGCCACCATGACCGGGACCAAAACCACCTCTACCTTGCATCTTCTCACGGGCAGCCTTGCTGCCAAAGATATTCAGACGATAGATAAAGTGCACCATGCAATAGCTGTTGACACCATTATATTCGGAAACAGAACGGCCATCCGCTGTCAATGAACGGCTGATATTACTTTGCTGCTTCAAGATATCATACATTTCGAAGCTCACAGTCGCCGCGCCTTTCAGGAAAGTTTGCGAAAGCTGCGCATTCCAAATCAACTCATTACGGTTCATGCTTGCATCCGTGTAACCACGACGGCTTTGGTTGGCAATGTTCGTTGTGAAAGTCATGTTCCAGGGAGCCATCAACTGCGTATTGGCACCATAAGAGAAAGTGTAAGGCTCCTGATTGTTGTCCGGACGCAGTTTGTTACGCTCAGCGGTATAAGAGATAGAGCCATTCAGGCCGAACTCAAACCAATCGTTACGATAAGCACCGTTCAGGCGTTCGCTCAATGTCAATCCGGTTGTCGTATTCTTATCATCCATCTTAGTCTCCTGATTATACAAATACGCTACATTGTTCTGATAGTTGATATTGGAGAATGAATTGATAGTATACTTCTTATTCTTCAGTGCCGTATTAAAACCGAACATACCGAATGCACTCCAGTTGCCATTGATATTCTTCGGAGTAGTGGTACGTCCACCGGTTTCCTCGTTATACTCGGTACTGTTGCTGATGCTGTTCTGCGTAGCCGAGAAACTGGCATGCGTCATGATACCCCGTTGGAGCTCCGCATTATACGTATTGTAGAACAAACGCATGGAGTGCGTAAAAGAAGGCTTCAAGCCCGGATTACCGACACGGATATTCAGCGGATTGGAGTTGTCTACAATCGGCAACAAATTCTCCATGCCCGGCTGAGCAGTACGTCCGCGATAATTGAAACGCAACTGGCTTACTTTGGAGAAGCGGTAGCGGAAATCAATATTCGGGGCAAAGTTGAATACGGAACGGGTGGTATCAATCATATAATTCCCTTTCTTATAAGAAAGTTTGGAACTCTGCGGCTGGAAAGACATACCGGCACTCAACTGGTACTTCTGACGGATGAAACGCAATGATACGGAAGCGTCATGGTTATAATATCTGTACTCGGCATACTTACCCAGACTATCTACCGCATGGTTTTCATAACCGACAGGCAGCGGTTCGCCCAGTCCCCATTCCGGATTGACTTTATACAAATCATACGTCGTCTTGTCACTCTCACTATATTTATACTGGAACTGATAGCTGAATTGCAGGAATGTGGCCTGTGCAATAGGTTCGCTATAAGTGATTTGCGCACTATAATTATAGTTATTGGTAGGAGTGGTGATAAACTGGTTACGAATCAGAGTAGAGTCCGGATTAGTAGGAATCTGATAGTAACGTGTCATCGACTCCGTATACTGGTTATTATCATTATCCCCATAGCCGAAACGTCCGCGGAACGTAATATTACGCCCTCTGTCATTCAGCTTACGGTTAATCTGCAACGTTGCATCCGTCGAAATGCTCTTACTGTCAGAAAGCGTACCGCTGTTCGTGGCATTCACACGGATATCCTTCAACGGATCGCCGGTATTTATCAAATCGAAATCAAGATAATCGTTCGGGTTGGCAACTAAGTTGAACGGGTCGGCATTAAAGGTTCCCGACAATGAAGTGGAAGCGTTGTCCGTCTTTCCATAAGAGAAGTTCGGACGGAAGATGATGTTCGTCATTGAATCCGGTTTCCACTCCATGCGGAAGTCGGCTCTGAACGTTGAATTCTTGTTCCGGTTGGCTGAGTTGGAGTTGGAATATGAATTGCCGTTTTGCAAGAAACGTTCGGACGAATTGATGTTGATGATGTCAGCATCATTATGATTATACTGCGCACTACCTCCCAACTCTATCTTGCTGTTTTCGGTGGCAAAGCTGATACCCAATTCTTTAGGGGCATTCAGACCATTATTACGCCGCCAGCGCGGACCGCCGCCACCACCGGAAAAGCCCTGATTGTTCACGTTGTTGGCAGAACCGATAAGCGTAACCTGCGTTTTATCCACAAAATGATTTAAGTTCACACGCCCTGCATAGCGGTCTTCAGTACCCACGGCAGCATCGGCATTACCAAACCATCCGCGGTTCATGCCCTTTTTCACTGTCAGGTCGAGCACGGTTTCTTCTTCACCGTCATCAATACCCGTGATTCGCGCCAGGTCAGACTGTTTATCATACGTTTTCAGTTTGTCAATCATCTCCACCGGCAAGTTCTTCAAGCCCGTCTTTACGTCTCCGCCAAAGAACTCTTTTCCGTCCACCATAATCTTTTTCAAGTCCTTACCGTTGATTTTCACGTTACCGTCGTCATCAATCTCGGCACCGGGAAGTTTCTTCACGAGTTCTTCGAGCATGGCACCTTCGGGTGTACGGTAGGCGGTGGAGTTATACACCAACGTGTCTTCCACTACCTGCACCTGCGGCGCTTCTGCGGTGATTACCGCTTCAGCCAGCATCACTGCATCTGTTTTCAATGAAATGGTGCCCACATTCTTGTTGGGAGTTTGAGCCGATAACTGCACAGGAACCACTGTGGGCTGGAAGCCGATATAGGAAACCTTCAATACATATTTCCCGGCTTTAACTTTAGGGAGAGTGAAGTATCCCTGTTGCGTAGTTGCGACACCCGCGGCAAATGCACTGTCGGGCAACGAAAGCAACTGTACTGTGGCCTGTACGGCGGGGTCTTTCGTGTCATCTTCAACGACACGTCCCGCCACTGTAATGTTTTTAGTCTGTGAGAAAACGGAAAGCGTTGTTGTCAGCAATAACACTGTTCCGATGATTACTTTTTTCATGCGCCTGTTTTTTATGAAACAAAATGTCTGTTTTTACACTGCTTCATTTGACAAGCTTTACACTAAAAAGTTTAATGAGGATTAAACAAAATATTCTAATTATCGACGTTCGCGCTTAAATAATCCATCAATCCGCGCTTTCTTTATACCAAATTCCAGGCAAAGAATATTCAGTATAAGGAAGATCAGGAAAGAAGAGGAATCCACGCTCATGACATCGCCTTTCGCCACCCGGTAGAGCATGCCGCCGAAGATGAAGAACACAGTAAGAAACATGGCGTTGCGCACGGCCTTGTTGCGAATGACCTCCGTCTCCTTGTTTTCATTCTTCGTCAAGGCAAAGATAATCATCAGTGCTCCCAACATCATCAGCAGTTTGGAACATTCTTTATAAAACAAAAGGTTGGCATCCGTCATCTTTCCCGTTATGTACAGCATAATCGGAATGAACAACGCCAGTGCAATCACAAAATATCCTAATAAACGGCAATATACCGGTAACAATGCTTTCATCTATTTATGATTTATTGTTCATGATTTATATCTCCACCCTATCCGGGGGGGGGTAAGTTTTATTGTCTGCAAAGATACTTCTTTCGAAGAGAAATCCTATCTTTAAAAGAAGATAAGCTGCATCTCAGCATAACTTTTTCATGCAAGCATGAAAGTTCTGCACTCGATTTGCATTATCTTTGCGGAACTAAAAAGACAAATACATCATGAGTAAACAAGAAGTAATCCTCTGCGAGGAGCTGGAAAGCAGTCTGACAAGCGCCATCGGGAAATGTCCCCATGACAAGCTATTCATCCTGACCGACGAGCATACCCACCGCCTTTGCCTGCCGCAACTCAATGGCATCCCGGCCTTGAAAGAAGCTACAGAAATCATTATCGGCGCCGAAGACGTCCACAAGAATCTGGAAACCCTGGCCTCCGTATGGCAAGCCTTGAGCGAACAGGGGGCCACCCGCCATTCACTGCTCATCAACCTGGGCGGCGGCATGGTGACCGACCTGGGTGGTTTTGCCGCCTCCACTTTCAAGAGGGGTATTGCCTACATCAATATTCCCACTACGCTGCTGGCAATGGTGGACGCTTCCGTGGGAGGCAAAACGGGCATCAACTTCAACGGACTGAAGAATGAAATCGGCGTCTTCGCCCCTGCCGCCTCGGTGCTTCTCGAAACGGAGTTCCTGCGTAGCCTCGATGCCCACAACTTCTTTTCCGGCTACGCCGAGATGTTGAAGCACGGACTCATCAGCACTCCGGAGCATCTGGCTGAATTACTGGCTTTTGATACAGAAAAGATAGATTACGCTGCATTGAAGTCAATGGTGGGCCGTTCCGTACAAGTGAAGGAGGACATTGTGGAGCAAGACCCGCTGGAACATGGCATCCGCAAGGCGTTGAACCTGGGGCACACCGTAGGTCATGCTTTCGAAAGTCTTGCCCTTGCCGAAGGCCGTCCTGTGTTGCATGGCTATGCCGTTGCCTGGGGGATTGTTTGCGAGTTATACCTTTCTTATATAAAGGTCGGTTTCTCGAAGGAGAAAATGCGGCAGACCATTCAGTTCATCAAAGAGAACTACGGAGCTTTTGCCTTCAACTGCAAACAGTACGACCGGCTTTACGAGCTGATGAAGCATGACAAGAAGAACAGTGCCGGCATCATCAACTTCACCTTGCTGAAAGAGGTGGGCGACATCAGCCTCAACCAAACAACGGACAAGGATACTATTTTCGAGATGTTCGATTTCTACAGAGAGTGCATGGGGGTATAGCCTCCATGCATATAACGCAGTTACTTTATCGCCCTATGCGGGTATATACAGCCATTTAGTTCAAGAATCCATCATTGCTTTTCTTGAAAGCACCGACTTCGAAAGTGCCATCCGCCTCACCGTGTCTTTAGGAGGCGACGCCGACACGATGGGAGCCATTACGGGAGGAATAGCAGAAGCGTATTACAAAGAAGTGCCACCGCACATCCGGCAGAAAGTGATTAAAAGGCTTTCGGACGAGTTTATCGAAATAATGCATGAGTTTTATGAAAAATACGTGCGGACTTAAGATTAAGTTCAAGCTGTTTATCAGCAAGATAAAGCCACAGGGCATATATTCCAATAAAAAACGGCATAAAATATTTGCTATTTAAAAATAAAGCACTACTTTTGCATCCGCAATTCGGGATGTAGCTCAGCCCGGTAGAGTACGCGTCTGGGGGGCGTGTGGTCGCAAGTTCGAATCTTGTCATCCCGACTACCGATAAAGCATTGATAATCGCAAGGTTATCGATGCTTTTTGCTTTTATAAATCTCTACTTAATGTGGAGTAGTTGACGCGAAAAGTCAACCATAATTTTATGAAAGCAACAGTTTCTGTTATCTGTTTAAACTGAGGTTTAAACTATAGCATTAATGAATTATCAATAAACGAAGAAAATCACACCCATGCAGATACCTGCAAACATACAAAAAGCAAAGATCAGCTTCAATATCACAGTATACTTTTTGTATATTTACAACCTAATTGCTTATATTTGCACAAACACTCATCTGAACATACTTATGAAGAAAATCCTTGCTTACATTGCCCTCGGTTTTACGGCAATAACCGGTTATGCAGCTACTCCTCTCTGGATGCGCGACTTACAAATCTCACCCGATGGAACGGAAATTGTATTCTGCTACAAAGGAGACATCTATAAAGTTCCCGCCAAAGGCGGAACAGCCACACAGCTCACCACTCAAGATTCCTACGAGTGTACCCCCATATGGTCGCCGGACGGTAAACAAATAGCCTTTGCCAGCGACAGAAACGGGAATTTCGACCTCTTCGTAATGCCCGCAAACGGCGGAACCGCCCAACGGCTGACCACCCACTCATCCAACGAACTCCCATCCGCCTTTACACCAGACGGCAAATATATCTTATTTTCCGCCTCCATCCAGGACCCGGCAACCAGCGCCCTCTTTCCCGCAGCCTCAATGACCGAACTCTATAAAGTCCCCACAACCGGCGGACGTACACTGCAAGTATTGGGAACACCTGCCGAAGCCGTCTGCTTTGACAAATCCGGCAACCGTTTCTTCTACCAGGACCGCAAGGGAGGTGAAAATGAATGGAGAAAACATCACACCTCTTCCATAACCCGGGATGTATGGATGTGCGACGTAAAGACAGGCAAACACACCAACCTCACCAACCACGCAGGCGAAGACCGCAATCCGATATTAGCACCGGACGGAGAAACCGTGTACTTCCTGAGCGAACGTGACGGCAGTTCATTCAACGTATATACCTTCCCGCTCTCCCAGCCCCAATCGGTGAAAGCGGTCACCTCTTTCAAAACCCACCCCGTACGTTTCCTCTCGATGAGCAACGACGGCACTTTGTGTTATGGATACGACGGAGAAATATACACCCAGCAAGCAGGGAGCACTCCCCGGAAGATAAATGTGAAAATCATACGCGACGACCAGCCGCAAATTGCCAACCTGAAATATACTGATAAGGCAACTTCGGCCACCTTGTCACCCGACGGCAAGCAAATAGCTTTCATCGTGCGGGGTGAAGTATTCGTCACATCGGCAGACTATGCCACCACCAAACAAATCACCTGCACGGCAGCACGTGAAAGCAACCTTTCATTCGCCCCGGACAACCGGACTCTGGCTTATGACAGCGAACGCAACGGCAACCTGCAAATTTATCTGGCAAAGATAGTCAGGGAAGAAGACCCGAACTTCCCCAATGCAACCTTAATAAAAGAAGAGCCACTACTCCCCTCCACCACCATAGAGCGCTCTCACCCGCAGTTCTCTCCCGACGGCAAAGAACTTGCCTTCATCGAAAACCGCAACCGTCTCATGGTGTTCAACCTGGAGACCAAGAAGCTACGACGGATTACCGATGGTTCCACCTGGTATAGCACCGGCGGCGGCTTTGACTATGCATGGTCTCCGGACAGCAAATGGTTCACCCTCGAATTTATCGGAAACAAGCACGACCCGTATTCGGATATAGGTCTTGTAAGCGCACAGGGCGACAGTGAAATCATCAATCTGACCAATAGCGGTTACAGCAGCGGTTCGCCCAGCTTTGTACTCGACGGTAATGCCATTCTTTTTGTGACCGAACGCTACGGTATGCGGGCACATGCCTCATGGGGTTCGCTGGACGACGCCATGCTGGTATTCCTCAATCAAGATGCCTACGACAAATTCAGCCTGAGCAAAGAAGACTATGAACTGTACAAAGCAGCGACCACCGACCGGAAAAAGACAGAGGAGAAAGACAGCAGCAAAGTGAAAGATATCATGGTAGAACTAAAGAATATAGAAGACCGCATCGTGCGTCTTACTCCCAACTCTTCTGAAATGGGCAGCGCCATCCTCGACAAAGACGGCAAAACCCTTTACTATCTGGCAAGTACAAAAGGCGGGCGCAACCTATGGAAAATGGATCTGCGCAAGCAAGAAACCAAACTACTCCACAAGATAGACGCCGGGTGGGCATCTATGGAGATGGACAAGGAAGGCAAGAACCTCTTCATCCTGAACGGCAAAAATATGCAGAAGATGAATCTGGCTTCCGATGAACTCAAACCCGTGAAATACCTTGCCCAGCTGAAACTGGATCTGGCTGCCGAACGCGAATATATGTTCGACCACGTGTACAAACAACAACAGAAGCGTTTCTACAACACCAGTATGCACGGTGTGGACTGGGATGCCATGTCGGCAGCCTATCGCAAGTTCCTGCCGCACATCAACAATAATTACGATTTTTCAGAAATGCTGAGCGAATGGCTGGGCGAACTGAACGTGTCGCATACCGGCGGACGCTTCTATCCGGACAGCCAAAGCGAGCCGACAGCCAGCATGGGGCTGCTTTTCGACTGGAACTATCAGGGAAAAGGCATGCTCATTGCCGAAGTACTGGAAAAAGGCCCGTTCGACAAAGCCGATACCAAAGTGAAAGCGGGCGCCATCATTGAAAAGATAGACGGTACGGAGATTACTCCCGAAACGGATTACTACACGCTGCTCAATGACAAGGCCAAGAAGAAAATACTTGTCTCGCTGTATAATGCCAAGACCAAAGAACGTTGGGAAGAGGTCGTAATCCCCATCAAAGACAGCGAACTGAACCAACTGCTCTACGAGCGTTGGGTGAAACAGCGTGCGGCAGATGTTGACAAATGGTCGGGCGGCCGCTTGGGATATGTGCACATCAAGTCGATGGGTGATGACAGTTTCCGTTCCATCTACTCGGACATTCTGGGAAAATACAACAACCGTGAAGGGATTGTGATAGATACACGCTTCAATGGCGGCGGACGCCTGCACGAAGATATAGAGATATTGTTCAGTGGCGAAAAGTACTTCACGCAAGTGGTTCGCGGCCGCGAGTCCTGCGATATGCCCAGCCGCCGTTGGAACAAGCCGTCCATTATGCTGATGTGCGAAGCCAACTACTCCAATGCGCATGGCACGCCGTGGGTATACAGTCATCAGAAGTTAGGCAAGTTGGTGGGTATGCCGGTTCCGGGCACTATGACCAGCGTGTCGTGGGAACGTCTGCAAGACCCGACGCTCGTATTCGGCATCCCGGTGGTGGGCTATCGCCTGCCCGATGGAAGTTATCTGGAAAACACACAGTTGGAACCTGATGTGAAGGTTGCCAATTCACCCGAGACAATCATAAAAGGTGAAGATGCGCAACTTAAAACGGCGGTGGAGGAATTATTGAAACAACTACATTAGATAGTGATTATTAAGAAGCCAGGTTATGAACTTGGCTTCTTTTTACGTACCTTTGCGCGAAATATAACAAATCCTCTAAATTCATGTTTACCGACCTACTGAATTCCTCTTATTTCGCACTCTTCCTTATTGTTGCATTAGGCTTCATGTTAGGAAAAATCAAAATCAAAGGATTGTCGCTGGACGTTTCAGCAGTCATCTTCATCGCTCTGCTATTCGGGCATTTCGGAGTAGTCATCCCCAAAGAATTGGGAAACTTCGGACTGGTTCTTTTCATCTTCACCATCGGCATCCAGGCGGGCCCAGGTTTCTTCGACTCCTTCCGGAGCAAGGGAAAAACGCTGATCATAATCACCATGCTGATTATCTGTTCAGCCTCACTGACAGCCGTCGGTCTGAAATATCTTTTTGATATCGACACGCCAAGTGTAGTAGGCCTGATAGCCGGTGCACTGACCAGTACACCGGGACTTGCCGTAGCTATCGACAGTACAAACTCTCCCCTGGCATCCATTTCTTATGGTATCGCCTATCCTTTCGGTGTGATTGGCGTTATCTTGTTTGTGAAACTGCTGCCCCGAATCATGCGCATCGACCTGGATAAGGAAGCCCGTCGTTTGGAAAAAGAACGCCGAGGACAATTCCCCGAACTGACCACTTGCATCTACCGCGTCAGTAATCCTTCCGTATTCGGCCGCAGCCTCATGCAAATCAATGCCCGCGCCATGACCGGAGCTGTCATCTCACGTCATAAACACGGAGAACTGATCTCTATCCCGACAGCACAGACCGTGCTCCACGAAAATGACTATATACAGGCAGTAGGCAGCGAAGAAGCGCTGAACCAGCTTGCCGTTCTGATTGGTGAACGTGAAGAAGGCGAGTTGCCATTGGTAGCCACCCAGGAAATAGAGTCTTTATTATTGACTAAAAAAGACATGATTAACAAGCAGTTGGGAGATATGAACCTGATGAAAAACTTCGGTTGCACCGTAACCCGTGTTCGCCGAAGCGGTATCGACTTATCTCCTTCTCCCGATTTGACCTTGAAATTCGGTGATAAACTGATGGTGGTAGGAGAAAAAGAAGGACTTAAAGGGCTGGCACGCCTGTTGGGAAACAATGCAAAAAAATTGTCAGATACGGATTTCTTCCCCATTGCGATGGGTATTGTATTGGGTGTATTATTCGGCAAGCTGAATATCACTTTCCCCGGTGGGTTATCGTTTTCACCGGGACTGACGGGCGGTATCCTGATAGTAGCTTTATTCTTAAGTGCAATTGGTAAAACAGGCCCTATCCTGTGGTCCATGTCCGGCCCTGCCAATCAGTTATTGAGGCAACTGGGACTTTTGCTTTTCCTTGCCGAAGTAGGCACGTCGGCAGGTACTAATCTAGTGGCGACGTTTCAGGAAAGCGGGTGGCTGCTGTTCGGGGTGGGTGCCGCAATCACACTGGTGCCGATGCTGGTGGCTGTATTTGCCGGACTATTCATATTCAAAATCAGCATACTCGATCTGCTGGGCACCATTACCGGCGGCATGACCAGTACACCGGGACTCGCTGCCGCCGACTCCATGACTGACAGCAATATTCCGAGTGTGGCCTATGCTACGGTCTATCCTATTGCAATGGTATTCCTTATCCTGTTCATACAGATAATCGCATCTGCGGTATATTGACAATCCAGCATTCAACTAATATAAATAGCAACTAAATATGAAAGCATCAAAAGCCCAATCAATAATCAGCCTGATAACCTGTTTCTTTCTAATTCTGGCAGTAACCATCTGCAAAGAGAACAAGTTCCGGAATATCCTTCCTGATAATGAAAATGAAACGGAAAAGCAAAGCGGAAATACCGGCATACTGCGACAAGCAGATGACGGAATACAAATAGTATCTACCCGGCAGATAGCCAAAGATGTCAATGGTTACGGCGGAAACGTACCGCTTGAAATCTATATGAAAGATAACCGCATTATCAAAGTAGTAGCTCTGGAAAACTCAGAAACGCCCAGCTATTTTGCCAAAGTGCGGAACAACGGCCTGCTGAGACAATGGGATAATCTGTCGCCGGAAGAGGCGCTAAACAAAGAGGTAGACGGAATATCCGGTGCCACGGAGTCTTCCGCCGCCATTATACAGTCTGTACAGAAAGCGATGGAGTATGCAAAAGAGCACTCACTGGAGGAAACGAATTCTTCTTTCAGCTTCGACTGGCTACTCTTCTTGGGATTGTTGGCTGGCATTGCTGTTTGTACCTTAATTATCACATACTTTTCCAAGCAGCCCAAACCACAAACGATGCGATATGTGCTGAACTTTTTCAATCTGGCTTTAGTTATAGTAGTGACTGCTTTATCCATCCAGCCAAAAAACAATCAAGTTATCAATAAGGAGGAACCTATTATGACACAGGATAATAAACCTTCGGTTCTTGAAAGTATTCATGCAAGAACCAGCATCCGCTCCTATCTGCCTAAAGAAGTGGAGGAAGAAAAAGTGGAACAACTATTGAGAGCCGCCATGGCTGCGCCTACGGCAACCAACAAACAGCCCTGGGCTTTTATTGTTATCAAAGAAAAGGAAATATTAAGTGAACTGGGCACTACCCTTCCCTATGCCAAAATGGCAAAAGAGGCTCCACTGGCTATCGTCGTATGTGGAGATTTGTCGAAGGCGATCAGTGGTGCGGGCAGTGATTACTGGGTACAGGACGCTTCCGCCGCAACTGAAAACTTATTATTGGCAGCACAAGGACTGGAGTTAGGTGCCGTGTGGACAGGTGTTTACCCCATAAAAGAACGGGTAAAAGAAGTTCAGAAAATCCTGCATCTGCCCGAACATATCATTCCCCTGAATGTAGTTCCGATAGGATATCCGGCTGAGAATCCGCTTCCGAAAGATAAATGGAAGCCGGAGAATGTGCACTATGAACGCTGGACAGAAGGAAAATAAATGATTTTAAGTTCGGTAAGTAAATACATCAAAATCAGAAAGTCCCATAGATTTTAGCTGATTGACACTGTGAGCCGTATCCTCCTCCGTATTATATTCCGGAATAAGGGGGACGCGGACGGTGATATGTTCCGCCTTTCCCTGTTCTATCAGCCATTGCAAGTTTTCCAGCATTTGCCGATTGCTTCTGCCTGTATAGTTCTGATAGATTACATCATTCATATCTTTAATATCTATGATGTAATCGTCCACGACGGGCAATAAAGTCTCCAAATGCTGACGGGACACATTTAAGGAAGTCTCCACCGTAATCCTCCAGTCTCTCCCGCAGAGTTCGCGGAAATGAACGATAAATTCACTTCGCAAACAAGGTTCTCCACCACCAAAGGTGATACCTCCGCGAGTTGCCAGAAAGTAGAGTTCATCTACTTTCACACTCTCATATAGTTGTTCGCAAGAGTAAAGAGGAAGTCCGATTTCATCCGACAAAGATTGAGGGTTCAGACAATATTTACAACGCAAAGGGCAACCATGAAAAGCGACCAAAGTCGTCACTCCCTCACCGTCAATTAACAGGCGATGTCTGCTGATACATAATATGGGGACAGAATTATCCATTCTCTGTTATTTCGAAGAATTAAATACCACAGGAATTGTATATTGCGTTGCCAACGGAATTCCGTAAAGTATGCTGGGCGCCCATTTAGGCATGAGATTAATCACCCGCAATACCTCATTACCAAATTCAGGACTTGCAGTTTGCAATATTTCGGCAGATTTCACCGTTCCGTCTTTATCAACAAGAAATCTCACAAGCACACGACCCGACTTATTCTCATCAACGCCCTCCGGCCAACGCAAGTTCTTATACAAGAAACGCTCCAAACCATACATGCCTCCATCTCTGAATTCCGCCATTTGCTCCATCACTCCCGGCAATACATTTTCTTCCTGCACCTCTTTTTTCAAGTCTTTCCTTCGCCTTTCTATGATCTCGTTAATAGAATCATTCATCATCCAGGTTATTTCAATTTCGTCCATCAATACAGCAATAGCATCCTTTTCTGCCATATCCCCAGCCACAAACCGATTAGTAGATTGAACCACACTCGTCTGCACAACAGGTCCAGCATTGCATTCTTTCACATTCGAAGCCATAGCCATCAAAGTAGAAAGCCCTAAAGACATTCCCACCACAGTTATCGCCTTTCCCATAGAATGCCGTGCCGCCAATTGTTGTTCCAGATAACGCACTTCCGACTCACATTTGGGGCAAGTTCCCAGGCAGTCTCCTTTGTATTGACATTCGGATATTACGAAATCAATATCATTTGCCTCAGCAATCTGTCGACGAATTTCTTTCAAAATTCTACAAGTTTGTTTTCCTCGTTTCATTATTGTGTAAGAGTTAAAGTTATTTTGTAATGAACAGGTCCGGTCTCACTCATCCATATCATTCAGATGTATTTCCAAAGCCTTCACCGAGATATAAATCTCGTATACGGATATGGCTAAAGAGATAATCAGCAGCACCATTGCCAGACCAAAGATGTATATCGACACTAAATAGAGCTGTATATAGATGAAGAACATACTGACTACACATAGCAACAGACTACCCGTCCCCGTCACCTGCATGGCGCGCGTCAGATAAAGGCGTTTCCGCAGATTGGCAATCTGTGCAGCGGTTACCGACGAATGATTGGCTCGATACTGTTCCTTCAACGTGCGCACCAACTGGGCATACGACATGAAGCGGTTGGTATATGCCAGCATTATCAATGAGATGGCCGAGAACAACAGGGCCGGAGTGGTTAAATCTATATCCATATATTTTATTCATTAAAGAGTTCGGAATGCTATTCCTGTTTAAAAATAAAAGGAACCATATATTTCATGGGAACCGGTTTACCACGTTGCATTTCTGCATTCTTTTTAAAGTGGATCGGACAGTAACTTTATCCAGTGAAAGCAAAGATAAATAAAAAACATAATATATATCCGTTGGCAGAATTAATTTCTTTCTGAGCGGTTATGAATGTGATTCACCACAGAATAATACAGAGTTTTACGGAGAAGATGCTGCTAAGTTGCCGCACCGCTACTTTTATCTGTTCTTCCTGCGACGGCTAAT
>ERZ824598.85-NODE-85-length-146213-cov-5.700666_pt1 | contig 146213 bp, 147 predicted proteins | sample MGYA00519934_ERZ824598 | MGnify/ENA primary metagenome ERZ824598 (study PRJEB31778, sample SAMEA3449177) | human gut metagenome | biome: human gut; feature: human-associated habitat; material: faeces | place: United Kingdom | collected 2010/2012 ... | reverse complement strand
GCCTGTCATTTCTTCAGCGGCGTAGTAAGATTCGCAGCAGGGACGGTGACAGGTCTTTTTATGTTTTGCTTTTAAATAATAGGGACTTGTCTTAAAATTTATTAAAAACTTTACCGTTTTGAAGTAATCGGAATTGAATGGAAACCGCGTAAAAAGCAAGGTTTTATGCGGTTTTCTTCAATATCCAGTCTTTAGAACTCTTTAGAAAAAAGAAGTATTCTTTGGGTCTATTGGTCACAATAAAGTCACAAAACATTCTTTATCAATTTTTTCAATTTCTTCAGGCAAAAGTTTTTTGCTTGTAAAATTAACACTATCATTAGGGCATACTTTTAAAACCGTTATATTGTTATTAGAATAATTCGGCTTATCAGCCAGAACAGCAGTGTTCAGCGGTTGTGCCGTAATTTTAAAAATCTTCATTTATACTCCTTTTTTTTATATTAAAACTAAAAAAATATTTTTTTGCTACAAAAAAGTCCTTGACTTAATACTTTGAGCATATATAATAAAAAACGTGGCAATTGAATATTAATCCATTTATCCCAAAAAGTATTTTATTGCCCGAACTTTTAAAAAATTTAAATAGTATATGCCGCGTTAGCTCAGTTGGTAGAGCAAGGGACTGAAAATCCCTGTGTCCTTGGTTCGATTCCGAGACGCGGCACCACTAAAAATCACCGTTAATACGGTGATTTTTACATGTGAGCCTTGTCTCGGATGTTGTTTCAAGCACAACCCTCTCACAAAACGATACTCAATCGTTTTGCTCGGCAGAGTGAGACGCGGCATATCTTTTTTGTATAAAAATACTTCTGGCGGAATCGAGCCACTTGGTTCTATATTAGATATATACATGTAAAATTTTTTTGTTATTATCTAAATTAACAATATGAAAGGAAAGTATAGCATGCAGTGGATTTACTTATTAGTAGCAGGATTATTTGAAATAAGCTGGGCAATTGGTTTAAAATATTCTCATGGGTTCAGTCAGATTGTCCCGTCAATTTTAACAATTATATGTATGATTTTAAGTTTCTACTTTTTAGCTCTCGCTCTAAAAAATCTTCCTTTAGGAACTGCTTATGCAATATGGACCGGAATTGGAACAGTAGGAACTTCTATATTGGGAATTGTGTTGTTTAAAGAACCGGTTCTTGCTGTAAAATTTTTGTGCATAGGTTTAATTTTAACAGGAATTACAGGTTTAAAGCTGATAACAAATTAATTGGGCAAAATGTATGCTTACAAATTACCTGAATGTAAATTAAAAAATCCGATTGTGTTAATTATATTTTATCTATGAGTGAAATCTATGTAAAAGTTACACATAACGGTCCTTATTTAGTATATGGTACGCCTGAATTCAGTGAGAATATAATAGTCACGGATAATCAAGAAGTCTGTATTGAGTATTCTCAAGGAGAAGTTTTTGAAATTAAATCTAATCCTGTGGCTTTATGTAGGTGCGGTAATTCTAAAAATGCACCTTTTTGTGATAATTCACATCTTCATTCTGATTTTGACGGTGAAGAAAAGGCTGATTTTTCACCTGTACTTGATAGTGCTGAAAAATATGACGGTCCTGCGTTCACTTTGTATGATAAGGAGAATTTGTGTGCCTTGGCAAGGTTTTGTGATGCAAACGGTACTGTTTGGAACCTCATAATGAATGATGATGATTTCAGCTGCTCAGAGTTAAAACGTGAGGTGAGTTTATGTCCTTCAGGAAGGCTGATACTTTTTGACAAAGAAGGAAACATGATTGAAGAAGAATTACCTCAAAGTATTGCAGCTATTGAAGACAGCGGATTAAAGATAAGCGGTCCGTTATGGCTAAAAGGCAAAATACGTGTTGAAAGTGAGGACGGCAGAAGCTATGAGGTTAGAAACAGACAGACATTATGCAGATGCGGCAAGTCGAAAAATAAGCCCTTCTGCGATTCTTCACATTGGCACGTTAAATTCAAAGCTAAGAAAAGTAAAGAATAATTTAAGAAAGGAGAATATTATGTTCTACAATGTTTTAAAGGCAAAGGATATTGTAAGTACCGGAGCTGATAAATTCGAAAGAAAATTGCTCATGGAAAATGACAACAGCAGCTTGAATATCATTGCAATTAAAAAAGATGCTATTATTGATACGCATACTTCTGTATGTAATGCAGCTGTTTATGTCTTGGATGGTACAATCGAACTTCATTTCGATGCAGAAAAATTCAGAGTCGAAAAAGGTGAGATTTTAATGTTTAAAAAAGATACAGAGCATAAAGTTGTTGCATTAGAAGACAGCAAGTTCTTATTAATCAAAATCTAGTTACAAAAAAAAGGCTGTCTTTACAGACAGTCTTTTTTTGTTGTATTTTCTTTAATCCAGTCTAAATATGATTTTGAACCATCATTTATATTTACTGAAATTATTTCAGGAATTTCATAATTGTGTAATGAAAGAATTCTGTTTTTAACTTCTTCAAATAGTTCTTTACGTGTTTTTATCAGCAGTAAAAGTTCTTCATCCTGCACAATTTGTTCTTTCCAGGTGTATATTGAATTGATTTGCGGAATAATATTTGTGCACGCTGCAAGTTTTTCTTTTACAAGCGTATGGGCAATTAATTCTGCATTTTCTTTATTATCAGTGGTACAAAAGACTATGATATATTCCATTTTAATAATTCATTACCCAGTTGTTTTCTTGTAATACGCCAAAACAGTTGCTGCCGGTTGGAGATTTGATGCAAGTCGCTGCACTGGGTGTGCAGGTGAAACTGGTGTCAGAAGTGTAACATTCATCAAGAACTAGTCCATTATTTTTTATAGCGATTTTAAATAGATCTCTGCCACCGATATTAGGTTTATCAGCACCGTTAATATCTACCCATATAACAATAGCTGAATCACCTTCTGTATCAACAATTGGTTTGCCTTCTGTATCAAATACATAGTTACCGTCATCATCTTTTTTTTGTGTCATTCTGGATATCAACCTGATTGCAGCTGAATTGGCAAGAACATAAGTAGTAATTTTAGAATTATCAAAAGCTTCTTCTTTACTACCATCTATAGATCTGTAACTGTCAGCAAAGCATCCTGAAGTTTTTTCACAGGTTTTAATTATTTTAAAGCGAGTGTTAAAAAATGCTCTTAAGTCTGAAAGGTCTGAGCTGTTAATAATTTTTTTCCACATATTAGTTGAAGATAATTTAGTTTTACCTTCTTCAATAATTTGCATTTCAAATCCCTGATCTAATTCGTTTGCAAATTTTCTTATTTGTACAGCTTGAACCTTTCTTTGATATTGGTTCATTAAAGTCGGCACTGTCAAAGCCGAAACAACGCCTATAATGCTTAATGTAACAAGAACTTCCGTTAAAGTAAATGCAAATTTTTTGTTCATAATCGTTATCTTTCTCTTTCTTAGTAATCCATAATCCAATTATTTTCAGATAAAACTCCAATACAATTATTTCCTATTGATGAAGTTTTGCAGGTAGATGAAGATGGAGTACAAGGACCGTTCATACACATCGTAGACGGATTGTTCCAATCAAATTCACCTTCTTTGTTTATGTAAAAATTGAACATATCTCTGCCGCCCATATTTGGTTTTTCAATACCGTTAATGTCAATTTGTATAACTAAATACGGTCTTCCGACTACTTGGGCTTGAGCTGAGTTTACCTTTTTTGACACACAGATTGCAGCAGAGTTTGCTAAAACATAAGCTTTTTCTTCACATTGGAAAGTTTCTGAAGAAGTGTTATCTATTGTTCTGTATTTTTCAGAAGCAAAACAACCTGCTGCTTTAGCATCACAGGTTTTAATAATCTTAAAATGCTGTGCAATCAGATTTTGAATTCCGTCAACAGAAGTGTTATCCGGTAGAACATCAGTAAAGACACTGGTAGCTTTAAATGATGTTTTACCTTCTTCTGTTATAAGCATATCAATAGCTGATACAAAATCATTTATTGATTTTCTTATTTGCACAGATTGAGTTTTTTTCTGATATTGGTTCATTAAAGTCGGCACAGTCAAAGCAGAAACAACACCTATAATACTAAGTGTCACTAAAACTTCTGTTAATGTAAATGCAGACTTTTTATTCATCATATACCTTTCCATTAGTAACTTACTTTCCAGTTGTCATTAATGATTTTTCCAAAGCATCCTTCACCAACATAAGAAGTTTTACAGCTGTCATTAAATAAAGTATCTCTATCGCCTTTAGCATCCCCGCTTTTTATTACATCAGGGGTTATATCCTTTTCATCTATGCTGAAATCATCATAAATATATACGGTAAACATATCTCTGCCGCCAATATTAGGTTTATCCTGTCCGTTGACGTCAATATAAACTTTTGCCGGGGTATCTGTTGCAGGCGGTATTAAACATATTGCAGCACCGCTGGCTAGTAAAACGTTATATCCGCTGTTACAGCTGAAATTTGTTCTGTCTGCACTGTCAATTGTTCTGTAACTGTCGGCAAAACAAGGTTGTGCTGTTGAATCGCAATCTTTTGTTACTCTAAAGTAATTGGTTAAGAAACGTCCTGCGGTTTCTGTTACGGTTTTAGAGCCGTCAAGAGTACTCAAACTGGAAGCATATAACTTTTTCTTATATGATTCTGTTTGAAACATATCTAAATTTTGTCTTAGTTCACCGTAAGTTTTCTTAAGAATTAATTGTAAAGACTGGGTTTGATAGTGCGCTATTAATACAGGAACAGTCAAAGCCGAAATAACTCCGATAATTCCCATTGCTATTATTAATTCTGTTATTGTAAACCCCAAAAAGCATTTATTTTTCATATAATCATTCTGCTTCCTATTAACTATTTCCCTTATTATAACCTGTTTTCAAGATATTGTCAATTGTATCGGGGTTAAACTTCTATGAACAGACGTTGTCCGACAATGTTTTGTTTTCCATTGTAATATCCAGCAAAATATCCTCCTCGTACCGGAGAATTTTTTGCATAAGAATTTAAGCTGTTTCCGTTATAATTTACAAACGGATTATTGCTGTATGGATTTGATGTTGTGCTTCTCACCGGTGCTGCTACTTGCGTTGTCTGAGGCACAAACATTTGCGATAATAAACTTACTATACCTGACATATCTACTATACCCTCACTTATAATTCAAGTTTAAGAATAAATTTTTATTTGTCATTATTGTAACATAATTATCTTCAAAAACTTAATTTTTCTTAATAAAATCATATACATGGATTAGCGGTTTTTGTTATATAATTCTTTTATGGATAAAAAGAAAAAAGTTTTAATAATCGGAGCCTCTGCAAAAGAATATGCACTCGCTAAAAAATTTGCACAATATGACAATGTTTCTGAAGTTGTTGTTGCTCCGGGAAATTCAATGATAAAGGAAATATCCACCTGCGTTGATATTAGAGAAGAAAATGTTCAGGAACTTTTGGAATATGCTCTTGAAAATGCTGTGGATTTAACAATAGCATCTTCTGAAACTGCAATTAAAAATGATATTTCAGGATTATTTCAGGCTAATAATCAGTTGATTTTTGCTCCTAGCGCACAGAGTGCAAACTTTGCAATAAGCAAATCAGCAGGTAAAAAGTTTTTGTATAAACTGAGAATTCCTACGCCGCGTTTTGGTATTTATGATAAACCACAGCTGGCTGTTGATTACTTAAAATCTGCAAATCTGCCGGTTGTTATAAGAACTGATGAATCTTTGAGCGGTCGTGACAGATTGGTATGTACTACATTTATTACTGCAAAAACTTTCACTGAAGATTTGTTCTGCAGAGATGAAAAAAAAGTTATTTTTGAAGATTATGCGTATGGTCATGAATTTACATTTTATGTTGTGACTGACGGCTATCAGGCTATACCTTTAACGTCAGTAGCCAATTATAAATTTATGGAAGACGGTGACGGAGGTATATTAACTGACGGTATCGGAGCTTTTGCACCTGATTATAAAATATCTAAAGATATTGAAGCTTCTGTTATGAAAAATGTTGTTAATAACATACTTCAAGCATTGCAGAAGCGTGAAACTCCATATATGGGTATTTTAGGAGTTGACTGTGTGCTTAATGAAGACAATAAATTTGTAACTTTGGAGTTCAGACCGTTTTTATCAGATCACGATGCTCAGGCCGTTTTAAACATTGTAGATGAAAATCTTTTAACTCTGTTTGAAGCTTGCGCGATAGGTTCTTTTGCTGATGATTACGAATGTATAAACATGTCTGACAATTCATCTGTTTCCTGTGTGCTTTCAGCGCGTCAATCAGGTAAAGTGATTTCAGGGCTTGATTTGGTTGAAAGTGACATTACTCATTTTGCAGCTAAAAAAAATGAATATATGGAATATGAAACGGTTGCAGGTAAAACTCTTGTTTTGACAAATACGGCAAAAACTCTTTCAAGAGCCAAAAAACATCTTTATGAAGATATTGAAGTTATAAACTTCGAAGGAAAAAAATGCCGAACTGATATCTGCAATTGATGTTGAAATTTTTTTTAACTTCATTATATATAGGTATATGAAGAATTATTATGCTATTCTTGGAGTTACACCTGACAGTAGTGATGCTGAAATAAAATCAGCTTATCGTACGCTTGCGCGTAAATTTCATCCTGATGTAAATCCTTCTGGCACACAAAGATTTAAGGATATAACAGAGGCATACGATGTCTTGTCAAATTTGCAGAAAAGACATCAATATGACATGATTAACGGTTTCTTCAAATCTGCTCCGGAAAACAAAACATCTGCAAAACAAGCTCAATCCGAATATAAGAAACAAACAGCACAAAAAGATGAAGATACTGCTAAGCAGCAAGAAAAGCAAACAAAAAAATCAAAAGAAGAATTTTCAAAGAAAATAAACGATATATTTGAAGAATTTGCAAAGCCAAAGAAATCAAAAACGTCTGCAAAAAAAGGCGATGATATTCATGAAGAAATAACTGTAACTATTAAGGAATCTGTAAACGGTGCAGAACGCACTATTAATGTAATGCATACAACTCAGTGTTCTCATTGTAAAGGCAGAAAATTTATAAACGGTAATATTTGCCCTGTATGCAAAGGCACGGGAGAAAACTCCGAGCATAAAAAAATTACCGTGAAAATACCCAAAAATGTTAAGAACGGCACAAAACTCCGTATTCCTCAAGAAGGAAATATAGGCTTAAACGGCGGGAAAAACGGTGATTTGTATTTAAAGATTAAGATAGAGCCTAATTCAAGAATGAGATTTGAAGGAAATGATGTATATTACAATGTTCCTATAACTCCGTTTGAAGCAGTGCTTGGCGGCGAAATAACCATTCCTGCTTTTGAAGGTAATTTAAGTTTAAAAATTCCTCCTAAAACTCATTCAGGACAAAAATTCAGGCTTGCAGGACAAGGGATTAAACAAAATAACAAATCAGGCGATATGATTGTTACGGTGCATATTGAAATTCCTTGCAGTTTGTCGGATGATGAAATAAGGCTGTATGAAAAGCTTAAAAAATTGTCTGCACAAAATATAAGAGAGAATTTACTAAATGAATAAAATTAAAATCAAAGAAATTTTTGAATCAATTCAGGGCGAAGGTCCTTATGTAGGGTATAAACAATTATTTGTACGTTTTTGCAATTGCAATTTGAAATGTAATTACTGTGATACAGAATTTTCATCAGATAATGATTATATTGAATATGATGCTTGTGAACTTGCGGATGCAGTAAATTCATATAATACAATACACTCAGTGTCATTAACAGGCGGAGAACCGCTTTTAGCTGTTGATTTTTTAAAAGACTTTCTGCCGAGAACAGATAAAAAGATTTATCTTGAAACAAATGCTACTTTGGCTGATAAATTTGAAGAAGTTAAACCCTTTATTGATATAGTTTCAGCTGATATAAAACTCGAAAGTTCCACAGGAATTAAAGACTCTATAAAATTTCACGACAAATTTTTTGATAAATGCAGAGGCATCGAAACGTTTGCAAAGATTGTATTTAATAATGAAATAACTGACGAAGAAATAAACAATTGTTGTGAATTGGGCAAAAAATACGGCATAGAATTGGTTCTTCAGCCTGTAATGGAAAACGATAAAATGACTGTTACATCAGAATATGCTGCACATATTTTAGATAAATTCCTTGAAAAGTATGAAAAGGTAAGACTTATTCCTCAAGTTCATAAGTTTTTGGATGTCAGATAAACTGATTTGCAAAAGATGCTTATTTATTATACAATCTAATCATAATGAGGATAACGGAATGGCAGTAAAAAAAGTTTTACAATACGGAGAAAAGACATTAAGAGAGCCTTCAAAAGAGGTTCATAAAGTTTCAAGAAAAATTCAGGAGCTTGTTCAGGATTTGCTTGATACGATGTATGCCAAAAACGGTGTTGGATTGGCTGCTCCGCAGATTGGTGTTAATTACAGAGTGTTTGTTGTTGACGTGTCTGCTAATAACGAACCTTTAAACCCTATTGTATTTATAAATCCAAAGATAATCAAAAAATCAGGCGCAGTTATTGCTCAAGAAGGCTGTATAAGTTTTCCTGAAGCTTATACTGATGTAAAAAGATATAAGAACGTTATGGTTAAAGCTCTTGACAGAAACGGTAAACCGTTTGTTATGGAAGCAAAAGACGGTTCACTGCTTGCACGTGCTATCCAGCATGAAAATGATCACCTTGACGGTATTCTTTTTATCGACCACTGTGTTAACAGGTTTGAAACAGATAATATTTTAGCTAAATATAATCTTCCGCCTGTTGAAGCTGATAAATTACTTTCCGAACCTGAGATTGAAAAGGAACTTGAAAATTAAAATGATTAATATTGTTTTTTTCGGTACTCCCGTAATTGCTTTAAAATCACTGGAATATCTGTACAATTCCGATAAAGTTAATGTTTTGGCTGTTGTAACCCAGCCTGATAAACCGGCAGGACGCGGTCACAAATTATCAATGTCACCATTGAAAGAATTTGCTTTATCAAAAGGACTTCCTGTATTTCAGCCTAAATCTATTCGTAAAGAACCTGAAATACAAGAAGAATTGAAAAAATTAAATCCTGACTTTTTTGTTACTTTTGCATTCGGACAAATATTATCACAGGATGTTCTTGATATCCCAAAATATGAAACAATAAATCTTCACGCATCTCTTTTGCCAAAATATAGAGGAGCTAACCCTATTCAGCGCGCTATTATAAACGGCGAAAAAGAAACAGGTATCTGTACTATGATTACCGAGCTTGGTCTGGACTGCGGAGATGTTTGCTTAAAAGAAGTTATTCCTATTTCTGATAATATGACTTGTGTAGATTTGTTTGAACAAATCAGCGATAAATCCCCGGAACTGATTGAAAAGACTTTGACCGGTCTTGTTGAAAATACAATTACGCCTCAAAAGCAATGCGAAGACGGTGTTTGTATGGCAAATAAGCTGACAAAAGAAGAAACACTTATTGACTGGTCAAAACCTGCCGAAGAAATTCATAATCTTGTTCGCGGTATCTATAAATTTCCTTCTGCGTATTTTAAATATAACGATAAGGTAATAAAAGTTCTTGAAACACGCGTGGTTGAAGCAAGCGCGCCTTGCGGTGAGTTTGTGAGAGTTGCTAAAGAGGGTATAATAGTTGGCTGTGGTAAAGACTGTATTTTACTCGTTAAAGTTAAACCTGAAGGTAAAGGTGAAATGCCTGCAAAGGATTGGGCAAACGGTGCACTTCGTGCATAGCTGCATTAGATATTGCATAAATTTCATAATTAGGGGCAATAACTGATAAATGGTATAATTGGGAGAATTTTATTATGATTACAAAAGGTATAAGAGGCGCAATAACTGTTGAAGAAAATTCAGCTGATGCAATAAAGTCAGCTTCATTAGAACTTTTATCAGAAATGATTAAGGCTAATAATATTGAAACTGACATGATATCTCATGTTATTTTTACATTAACAGAAGATTTGAATGCTGCTTTTCCTGCAAAATTTGCAAGGCTTGATTTGGGCTGGGAAAATGTTGCAATGATGTGCTTTCATGAACTGAACGTGCCAAATTCTCTTTCTAAGTGTTTGAGAGTTCTTATTGTTTTAAATTGTGAAGATAATTTTATACCTCAATTTGTATATTTAAAAGGTGCATCTGCATTAAGATAATTTTGTAATTTCAGTCATTGCAGGATCGAGCAATCTTCTTCCGATGTTTGGAAATTCGATAGAGCAAAGTGTTTTGTTCCCGTATTTAATCATCTTTTCAACAACACCCTGACCGTATTTTGGAGTAGAAACTCTATCACCCGGTTCAAGAGTTTGCGCAGTTGCAGGTTCTATATCTTCGGCAGGATAGATTGGAACAACAGGCACAGGTTCTTGTTCTGAGAAATCAGGAAGTTCAATTTCAAGGTTATCTTCCGAAACATCAGATGTTATATCATCTATGAGGTTAAGGTCATCTTCTGTTAATTCATCTGCTGCAAGATTTTCTAACTCATCGAGATTAGTTTCTTCTTCAGGCAGCTTTTCATATAATGCTTTATCAACATCTTGTGCTATTTGTTCAACTATATCATCATTATTTTCAATAATTTGCGGTTCTTGCACCTGAAAATCAGGTTCTATATCTATGTCAGCAACAGAATAATCTATTTCGGGCTCAACAACGGAAGTTTGAGGTTCATAAATTTCTTCTTCTTCTTCTTCAACTTCTTCTATAACAGGTTCTTCTGTAATAATTTGCTCAGTTATAGGTAATTCTTCAATGACAGGCTCATTTTCTTGAACATCTTCTACTATTTGAATATTTTCATCTAAAGAAATGATTTCAGGCTTGTCAGCTTCATTTACAGCCTCTGTAATAATATTTTCAACTGTTATATTTTCTTCTTCTTCATCAAAAATGTTTGATACGGATTTTATAATATTAGAAACAGTTTCATCATCTTTTTCTTCAATAATCTGTTCCTGCTCTGTTTCGCTTGTATTAGAAGTCAGGTCGTCATCTTTAGCTTGAGTTTCAGGCATAGGTATAACAGCAGCTTCTTCATTTGTTTTTTCTTCTTCTGCTGCAGGTTCTTCATATTGAGATAAATCAATTTCATCAAGTTCAATTATTAACGGAATATTTTGTGTGTGTGCACCGTAAATTATGTATTCGTCACTATTTAATTTATTTAAGAATGTATTGTAAGCCGCAAAATCATGCTGTAATGTAAGCGGTGCAAATAAAATTATGTTTTGTGATGCTTGTTTTAATTCTTCAATATATTTGAAGCTGTGCGGACAAATAATGGTTGTGAAAACATTAGTTCTGCCCAAAAATCTTTTTAAAAGTTTTTTGTCTGCATTTTCAGATGTAATTTTTGCAAATGAATAAATTGTATCTTTAATACCATACATAACATCGTATGTATATGAAATAATTTCTTTTTGAAGATTTGGATTCATGTTAGAAATATCAATTACAACCAAATCTGTTTTTTCAATTGCTATACTTAAATTTAAAATGTCTTTTAAAGTTTCTGCAAATACATTATCATCTCTGTATTTTAATAATTTATTTTTAAGAAGCACAAGCTGTGTAATTTGAGTTTCTCTGTACTGTTGATCAACAACGTCCAAAAAAGTTTCGAACGGAAGATAACCTTCAGGAAGCGTTTTTGTATATTCCTGAACCTCGATAAATATATCTTGAATTATAGCTTTACTTGTAGCATCAACATCGTCTAAATCATTGTCATATATAAAATTTATTGTGTCATAGTTAAGCGGGAGCTTAAAATCCTGACCGAATACAATTTTTTTATCCCAGTCGAATTCTCCGTCAGTATCGAAAATAACAATTTTTTCTTGAAGCTGTTTAATGAAGTTATGAAGCAAAATAGTTGTATTTTCTAAATTGTTTGAGCAAACAAGAAAATTGTTTTCAAAGATTGATTTATCAATTTTAACCGGAACTTCCTGCTGCGCCAATTGTCCCATAATAATCGGTTCTTCTGCCGGGATGATGTCTAAAAGCTCATTTGACGGGAGTTTTGATATCGTTGATTTTAATGACGGAATTGTTCCGTTGTAGTTTTTTAAGATACCTTCTTCATTAAAAGTAAACAATAATTTTACGATAGCAAAGTTTGATGCGGTATCAGCTTTTAGGTTCATAACCTGTGCCACATACGGTGTATTTGCATCTTCAATAATTACAAAGCTGGAAAGCGCTAAATCGTCTTTTACGTCGTAAGCTATTTTTACTAAATTATTCTTAATTTCCAGTACCTTCATCAATAACTCCTCACTTTTCACTCATTTTAGCATGAACATGCCATTTTTTATTAAAAAAGTTAATTTACGTTAACTAAATCTTCAAGCTTGTTGTATATTTCAATGGTAAGCAGACATATTTTTAAGTCGCGTTTGACCAGACTTTTTATTGTTTCTTTATAGCATTTTAAAAGAGCCTTGTTCAACCCGTTATTTTCTTCAAGTATTGAGCGGATTTTGTCACTATATTCTTTATCTCTGGTATTTGGTTCTATTTTATCAGCAAGAAATATGATTTTATCAAAATCAGACATCTCAAGTTTGCCCAGTGTGTGCCATCTGATTGCCGATAAAATTTCTTTGTCTTTAACATTAAATTCTTTTTCTGCTATATATGCACTTACGGGAGCGTGAAGTGTTTTATAATTTAACATTTCGCATTCTTCAACATCTAAATTTTGGTGAATTATATCCAGAAGTTTTTCATTTGAAAAACATTTTGCACAATCATGTAAAAGTCCAGCAAGGTATGCCTTTTCGCAGTCTAAATTGTATTTTACGGCAAGCTCTTTTGCACATTGAGCTGTACCTATCGTATGAAAATATCTTTCATCATTCAGGTTGTCCTTAAGCCATTTCAGTATTTCTGTATAGTCCATTATTTTTAATATATTCCTCTACTTCTTTCGGTATTAAATTATCAACGGTTTCATCTTTTTGAATTCTTTCTCTGAGCTCAGTTGAAGATATATCAACAAAATTCATCTTTGCAAATTCAAAATTGTAACCTTTTTTTCTTAAATCATCAAAATTAACAGGTTCATTTTCTCTGATAAATACTATAAAATCAACAAGTTTTTTAAATTTATCTGTTTCATACCAGGTTTCGATTTTTTCAAATGCATCTGTGCCGATAATAAAATTAATTTTGCCATCAATGTCATATTGCTTGTACAGCTCTAAAGCTGTAAGGTAAGAATAAGATTTGCCCTCGTTTTTGTATTCAATATCGGAAATTTCAAACTTCGGATTATTTTGTATGGCAAGTTTAACCATATTGTATCTGTGAATACACATATTGTCCTGATAATCCTTGTGAGGCGGTTTGTATGCCGGAATAAAAATAATTTTATCAAATCCGTAATTTTCCAACACATATTCGGCCATTTTAATATGTGCGTTATGAATCGGATTAAATGTTCCTGAAAATATGCATAATTTCATAAGATAATTATATAATAAAAATGGAATGGCTACGCTCCTCTTTAGTGTAGACATTTAAAATTCTTTGAAAACCTGTTATGGGTGGAGCGGCTACGCTCCCAAAGAAAAACCTGACTTCGGGATGAAATCAGGTACAAAATTTGTAGGGGAAAAATTAATTGGAGTTTATAAAAAAATTATTTTTTATCATATTAGATGTAAGGCTTGTTTATTTGCCATTGCGATGAAATTCATCTGGGCAAACAATAAATCCGAGCGGTCTTCAAACGGTTGATTATTATTGACTGTTACTTGATTCTCATAAATGTTTTTCAGTTTGTCGTCAATTTTTTTCAAATTAGCAACTGCCATTTAAAGCCTCTCATTCTTTTAATTATCTCTTGTGTATATATAAAGTATATAAAACTTTCTAAATTTCAAAAAAGGGTTAACTTGTTACATTTCGTTACATTAAAATAAATAAGTCAATTATTGTAAGTAGTATGTTTTTATATTTATATAGGGGAAATAGGATAACTATGTTCGAAAACAACGTAAATAATAATAAGCAAAAGCTTCCGTTTCAGGCTATGTCTGCGGGGCAAGCACCGGGACAGCAGGTTCCGATGCAGGCTGTTAATCCTGAATTGTTAAAAGAAAATATTCAGGACAGTTACGTTGCTAACAGAGTTTCGGAAACAACAGATGATCCTAAAACAATGTTGTTGACTGCTGGTGTAGCAGTCCCTACGTGGTATGCAATTTCTCAGGGAATGGATTATTATGCAAAAAAATCCAGAGGTGAGTTTGACCAAACTCTGCATCATAAAGTTGGTCAATTTGGTGATGATGTCACAAATTATGTAAAAAACAGCAGTTTTGGTAAATCAAGCTTTGCAAATTCCGTAAATAACGGATTTGGCAAGTTTAAAGGATTTTTAAAACGCAATTTTGTAGACAGATTCAGAATAACAAGAGCTATGGCTTATACTCCGTCATTACCGGAACTTGATATGGTAAAAGGTCAGGCAAACGGTATGACAGGTATGCAGCTGTTTGATTATCCTCAACAGGTTGAACAGTTTGTAAAACCGTTGAAACATTTGGAAGATTTGGATTGTTACGGTGCAGCAAAAGATATTACCAAAGATCCTATTTATACAAAATATAAAGCTTTGTTAGATAAAGCAACAACTCCTCAGGCAAGAATTGATATAATGCAGAAAGCTGAATTTGAAGCTCTTGCTACTCACACTAATAAAGCTAAATTAAATGATAAGCAAATCAAAAATGCTCTTAAACGTTTTGAAGCGTTAACTCCTGAAAAACGAGCACTTACATTGAAAAATATGAAAGCTCGCGAATGGGGATACAAAAGCTTCAAAGAACTTGAAACTGTACTGAAAAATATTCAGGAAAATATGCCTCGAGTTCTTGAGGCATCCCATAATGCAAACAAAAACATGTTTGTAAGGATTTGGGGTACTAATGCAAACGCCAAAGGTAAAGCAAGCAAACACCTGTTCGGACGTGAAGTATATGCTTCTGAAACCGCAAATAAACTTGCCGGTTCTTTGGGCAATGTTGATTTAAAGAAAAATCCAGAGCTTGAAAGAGTATTAAAAGATACAGGATTAATAAATAAAATACCTAAATCTCAGCTGGGCAAATTCCTTGCTAAATACAATAACCTTATTATGGAAGGTGCAACAAACAGAGTTGCGGGCGGTAAATTCGTTGCAATTATGCAGGCTGCTTACCTTGCTGACGTTATTGTTAAATCTATGAGGCAGGAAGGCGGAAGTGAAAAATTCAAATCATTTGCAGAACGTTTTACAGAAATGATTGCCTTCTTCGTTTGTATGCCTTTGGCTATTCAAATGATGCATAAAGTAGGCGGTTTACAATATGCAGGTATGACAGCAGACCAGGTAAAAGCTTACAGAACAAAACTTAATGCTCACAATGAAAAAGCAATGGCAGGCAAATTCGCAAATAAAGCAGAATGGAAAGCAAGCAAAACCGCATTAAGGACAGAACTAAATGCAGGTGTTAAAAATCCGATTACAAAATTATTCAAACGTATAGGCAGAGTAGTTTCTGTTGGTTTGGAACAAATCAGACCTTATGATAATAAAGCTGTTTCAAGAGTAGGCTGGAAGGAAAAAGTAAAAGATTTATTCAGACATCCTAAATTTGGTATGAAACAAATGGCAGGTTATCCGATGAGAATTATTCTCGGAATGATGATTATATTACCGTTCTTAAGTAAAATTGCGGTAAAAGGATCTCATTTGATATTTGGCAAACCTATAAACTCATTGCTTGATGAAGGTAAGGAAAAAACTCCTGAGGCAGCAGCTCAACAGCCTCAACAAACACAAGTACCGCCGCAATTGCAGCAGCAAATGCAGCCCCAAAATCCTGCACAGCAGCAAACTGTAACTCAACAAACAACAACATCAACCGTAAATCAGCAGGCAGGACAAAATCCTTCAAATCTTTTGAATAAGTATAAAACCCCTCAGCAGACAACTTCAACAACAACGACAACTACTACTCAGACTGTAAATAATAATGAACCTGCAAAACCGCAAGAACCTGTTAGAACTTATATTCCATCGCCTGAAGGAGTAAAGATTAATAATACAGAAGACACAAGTTCTGCAGATGAAGCTCTGCGCAGAGCGGAATTGGCTGAAAAGAAAGCAATGGAAACTCTCGGAATGAGATGGTAATTTCAAATGCTGATTAGTGTAGCTGTTCTATTGCACTCTTGAAAAAAGCATGCTATAATTTTTCAGGAGGGTTTTATGGTTGCAACATTTGATTATAAGGGTTTTGCTAAAGATTTAACTAAGCAGGCTGAAGATTTTATTCCAAAAGATATTGCTTTAGAACATAAAAAAGAGTTTTTGGAACGTATATATAATTACACATTCATGGCAGGAGAAGCGCTATCTAATGATGATAGTATTAAAACTCCCGAAACTGCCAAAGTATTAACGCAGATTATTTCAGAATGGACATTTCACAAATATATAGATTTGCTTCGTTCTGATATTCCTGAAATGTATCATGAAAATATTTTGCAAAAACTTGCTTATGTAGCATACGAAATGGCTAAAGAATCAGCTTTGAGCAACCTTTCCGAAGAAGAAATGCTCCATCTTGTCGAATTTCAATTGAAAAAAGCATATGAAAAATCATGCAAACTTCTTTTGGATAACGGTCAGATTACCCAATCTGCGTATGATAATGCTTTAAGATTATCAAGTGTTGACGATATGTCCAAACACTTGTGCCACAATGTGAAAGTCGTAAAAGGCAAAGCAAGTACGTTTAAATATACGGTATCAATGTTATGCTTAGGTGTTGTAACTCTGCTTGTAAATGTTTTAGCTCCCGATTCGCCAAATACAGTAGTTATTGATACTATTATGCTTGTTGTGCTTTCTATGTATATAGGCTTGTATATAGGCTACAAAAAATTCGGTAAATAGTTCTTTAGGCTAATATTGTTTTTTATACTTAAATATGTTATAATTAATTAAGCTCTGTATGGGTGTTCATTTTGTTCCTACATTTATTTAAATAGGGAGAATTGACTCCGACAGGATGTGAAGTATACCCGCCGATTTTATAATCGCCAGCGGGAAACGGATAATCCGGGGCGTTCACCCACCTGCGAGACCACGCAGGTAACAAAATCGCATCTGTGCAGGGCTTTTATTATTTTATTGCTATTGCCTGACCTGTTGAAATGTGCTACAATACGTGTATGAGTATACCTGTAATTGTCGTAACCGAACAAAAACATACGCTGGAACTTTTAAAGCTCTATCTTGAAGAATTTGAAGCTTTCAATTTTTTAGCTGATACTTCTGATTTTACAAAAGCATATAACGGAGTTAAAGAGCTTGATAAGTCACTCGTAATAGTTGATATTTCAGAGTATCCGGAACAGGGTTTAAATTTTGTTTCGAAAATTTCTTCTGAATCTAAAAATTGCAAGGTAATTGCTCTTTCTGATAAACCTGCTGTTGATATGGTTATCAGAGCCATGAGAATTGGAGCTTCGGATTTTCTTTCTTTACCTTTAATCAAAGGCGAATTTTTTGAGGTCCTTGATAAAACATATAATGATTTAACTGATTCAAGACCTAAAAAATCAAAATGTAGAGTTTTGACCGTATACTCCAACAAAGGCGGGGTGGGAAAAACATCTATTGCTTCTAATTTGGCGCTTGAACTTGCTAAAATTACAAAAGAAAATGTGGCTCTAATAGATTTAAATTTTCAGCTGGGTGATGTTACTACTTTTCTTGATTTAAAACCGTCTTTTAATATTTCTTATATGCTCCAAAATCTTGATAAGATTAATGAAGACTTTTTGCTTTCAACTCTTGAAAAATATAAGGATACAAGTCTTTATGTTCTTGCTGATCCTCCTTTTTTCAAGCAGGTAGAAGATATTTCTTCAAAGCAGATATCAAAGTTGTTTAATATTTTAAGAGATACTTTTTCTTATGTTGTTGTTGATACATCAGGCGGATTTGACGGAAAGGCTATGATGGCTTTGGAAAATTCTGATTTGATATTTCTTGTTACCATTGTAAATCTTCCGGCGCTAAGAAACTGCCAGAGATGTTTGGAATTGTTTGAAAAAATGGGTTTTGATGATGATAAAACTCAGGTGCTTGTAAATCGTTATATGGAAAACGATGAAATAAAAGCAGAAGATGTTGAAGAAGTTTTGGGTAGAAAAATTTATTGGAAAATACCTAATAATTATTTTTCCATGATGTCTGCAATTAATAAAGGAGTACCCGTATCAGAAATTAATCCTGATTCAAATGTTGCGGTAAGTTATAAAAATCTTGCATTGATGGTATCTGACAGCGTATATCGTCAAAAGCTTATGAAAAAGCTTGGAAGGGTTTAATATGTTACAAAGCAGTAAATTGAGCAGCAGATTTAAGAAAATCGAAAATGAAACATCACCTCTTGAACCTAAATTTATAAACACAGAAAAGGCAGTTGATGCTCAGCCTGAATTAATTGAAACTTCTGTTGATGAAAGTGTTGAAGCTGATTTTAAGAAGGCTCTCCTTCAAAAAATAGAATCAATTCCCGTTTGGTTTGAGTACACTCCTGACAAACAAAAAGAGCTTATAAAAACTTTTGTTATGAATAAGCTTTCTGCTGACGGAAAGGTAATTCCTGAAAATGAAACAGAATTGCTCATAGAAAACCTTTTTACATCTATCATGGGCTTTGGTCCGCTTGATTACTTAATAGCACAGGAAAACGTATCAACTATATATGTAAACGGAACAAGCAGCGTATTTATAGAGATTTCAGGTAAAGTTTTAAATACTGAGATGAAGCTGAATGATAAACAAATGAATTTTATCATGAAAAATATTCTAAACCTTTCGGAAGTTAAGCCGGAAGACAAAGATTATATCTGGAATTTAAAAGTAAAGAATATGAATATAACTGTAATTTTGCCGCCTGTATCAGTAGATACTGCAAATATTATTATTAAAAAATCATCTCAGGCAGATATGAATTCTCTGATTGATAAAGGGCTTTTGAACCGTGAACTTTTTAATTTTCTTGTTTCAGCGATTGATTCAGGAAAAAATATTGTTATATCAGGTGATATTAATTCAGGAAAAACAAATCTTCTTGACACTTTAATATCTTCTTCACTTACTCAAAAACGTACGGTCTTAATTGAAGATGTTCCTCAGATATCTTGCAGCTGTGAAAATTTAATTAAATTTTCCGTCAATAAGCTTTCAGGCGATTTAAGTATGCTTCTTACAAATATATTAAATATGTCGCCTGAGCATTTAATTATAGATTTAAACAATCCTGTATGCTCAATATCTGACTGGAAAGGAACTGTTCTAACTTTAAGAGCAGGTTCAATAGATTCGGCGTTGACAAAGCTTGTATCTTCAATGGTTGCTGATGAAAAATTTCCTGAAAAATATGCAAAAGGTAAGGTTTTATCTGATTATGACTACATTGTTCAGATAAATAAAATGTCTGACGGTATATCCCGCATAACATCAATTGTAGAGCTTACTCCTGCAAGAACATCAGCACTTTCTGTCAGAGAAATTGCAAAACTTGTTGATAACCAATATGTTACAGAAATTCCACAGCCGCTTACTTCTTTGCGGGCTGAATCTTTGATTGCTCAAGCCGGTTCAATGGCTTCTCGTTTTGCACAGATTGAGGATTAAATTTTCTTTCGCGCATTTCATTAAAGATATTTTTTAAATTAGAACCGTTTCCGATGACAAATTCATGTGAAATTTGGTCAATTCCGGGATTTATATATTTTTTCATTATTTTTTTGTCAACAAATTCGTTAACAGGTGCTGCAAAAATTCCAAGTGTAATAAATCCTCCCACTGTTTTTAAAAGTTTATTTTTAAATATTAATGAATTTTGGTATTCTTTTAAAGCTGTTCTTGTTGCATGATGTGAATAATCAGCTTCTTTATACATTTCTTTCATTTTAGGAAGAAGCTTTTGATATCTATGGTAAATCTTATGAGGAACTTTTTTCTTATCATTGTTTTTTAACGCTTCAGCAATTTCAAATGTGCTTTTTGCGTTATCTTCCGCAAACGCAAGAAGCTTTTTCTTGTCAGCTCCTACAAGAGGGTATTTATCAGTAAAAAAATGAACAACTTTTTTGAAAAAATTGCTTACTGATTTTTTTTCGTTTTTTCTTGCATCAAGCTTGTTTTCCAAACTTTTGGTAACTATGTTTTTAAATTTTTCATAACTTTCAAGAGCATCACCATGTGTTTGGTCTATTACATCTTTTGTGTGCCTGTAAACAGCATCTTTTGCATTACCGCTTATGCCTGATTTTTGCATTCTTGATAGCGGCGAAACTAAACATTGACCTGCATAAATTACCGCAGGCAGTGCTATTAACGACGTCATACCTTGAAAAATTGCACGTTTAAAAGCTCTTTTTCCGCTCGGGTTATAGCTGTCTTTATCGTTTTTGTATTTATCATAAATGTCTGCACCAAGATACATAAATGTCGGAGCCCAGAGAGCTGTGCCAAGTTTTGGTGCAATTTCCGATATTGCCGTACCAACTTCGTTTGAATAAGACATCAGAACCAATGTTTTTTGGCTTAGCGGATCTTTATATTTATGTTCGCGGGGTGTATTAGACAGCGAAGTTATCACTTTAGGGGTGCCCTCAATAAATTATTTGCGCAATTATATATAACACAAAAACATTTTTTTTTGCTAGTCTTTTGTTGTAAAATTTTGTTATGGATAAAAAATTTAAAATATCTTCTAAATATAAACCGTCAGGTGACCAGCCTCAAGCTATTGAAAAACTTGTTGAAGGTATTGAAAACGGTGATGATGCTCAGACTTTACTTGGTATTACAGGTTCAGGTAAAACTTTTACCATAGCAAATGTAATTGAGCGCGTGCAAAAACCGACTTTGATTATTGCTCATAACAAAACTCTTGCAGCGCAGCTGTATAACGAGTTTAAAGAACTTTTTCCTGATAATGCGGTAGAATATTTCATAAGTTATTATGATTACTACCAGCCGGAAGCTTATATTCCCAGAACTGATACCTTTATTGAAAAATCGGCTTCTATTAATGAAGAAATAGACAGACTTCGCCACAATACAACAAGAAGTCTGTATGAACGCAATGATGTAATTATTATTGCTTCCGTAAGCTGCATTTACGGTTTAGGTCTGCCTGAAAACTACTTTAGAGGCTCAGTTGAGTTGAATGTAGGTGATGAAGTTGCCAGAGATGATTTGTTAAGACACTTAATCAGCGTTCAGTATACTAGAAATGACCTTGTTCTGGAACGTTCAAATTTCAGAGCGCGCGGCGATGTTGTCGAAATTATGCCTGCTTATGAAAAAATTATTACAAGAATTTCATTTTTTGGTGATGAAATCGAGAAGATTGTCAGAATAGACAGTGTGACAGGTGAAATTATTGAAACTCCTGATAAAGTTGTTATATATCCTGCCGTGCACTATCTTTCTTATGATGAAAACGTTGATGAAACCATAGCTTTAATACGTCAGGAACTTCAAAACAGGCTTGCAGAGCTTAATAATGAAAACAAACTTATTGAAGCGCAGCGTCTTGAGCAGCGTGTAAAATACGATATTGAAATGATTAAGGAAATGGGCTATTGCTCGGGAATTGAAAATTACTCAAGAATTATAGAGCGCAGACCTCCCGGCTCTGCCCCAGCAACTTTACTTGATTATTTTCAGGGTGATTTTTTGACTGTTATTGATGAATCGCATGTTACACTTCCGCAGTTAAAAGGCATGTATCATGGTGATGCTTCACGTAAAACAACTTTGATTGACTACGGTTTCAGACTTCCTTGTGCAAAGGATAACAGACCGCTTAAAAACGATGAATTCTTTAATAAAGTTCATCAAAAAATCTATATTTCTGCCACACCGTCTGAATTTGAACGCAGAACATCTTCACAGCTTGTTGAACAAATTATCAGACCAACAGGATTGATTGACCCTAAGATATCTGTGCGCCCAATCGGAACTCAAATCGAAGACTTAAAAAATGAAATTAAAAAGCGAACAGAAAAGAATGAGCGCGTTCTTATAACTACACTTACCAAGCGTATGGCAGAAGATTTGACTGATTATTTTATTCAGGAAGGTATAAAAGTCCGCTATTTACACAGTGAAATTCAATCTCTTGAACGTGTGGAAATTTTAAGAGATTTGCGCTTGGGAGAATTCGATGTGCTTATAGGTGTAAACCTTTTAAGAGAAGGACTTGATATTCCTGAGGTTTCTCTTGTTGCAATTATGGATGCGGATAAGGAGGGATTTTTGCGCTCTGAAACAAGTCTTATTCAAACAGTAGGACGTGCTGCGCGTAATGCCTGCGGTGAAGTTATAATGTATGCTGACAGAATGACAGAATCAATGGAAAAAGCTATTTCGGAAACAGAAAGAAGACGCAAAATTCAAATTGAATATAACCAAAAATACGGCATTGTTCCTCAAACAATTAAAAAGCCTATCGAAAACAACCTTCTTTCTTTAGTTGCAAGTTACCGTGATTTGGAAGATATTGTTGCTGAAGAAATGGTGGATTTGGGTATTGATAAGAAGGATTTGCCAAAACTTATTGATAAGCTTGAAAAAGATATGCACAAAGCAGCTAAAATTCTTGATTTTGAAAGAGCGGCAGAAATAAGAGATAAGCTTAAAAAACTTCGCGAAATGGTTGAATAAAAAAGGTTTCCGATTAGGAAACCTTTTTTATTCTTTAAATTATTTTATCTGAATTTTCTTTGGCAGCTATTGCCTCATAATCGACCTGCGCAAGGTAATGTCCTATCATTGCAAGGTTGAATATCAGAACCATACTCCAGAAGAATGTTGCAACAGGGTGAGGTAATCCTAAAAATACCCATATGATATAAGTTACAGGTATTAAGATTATAGCATTTGCAAGCAATACTTGAGGTATCATAAATAAAACAGCTACAAGTATATCCATACAAGATTCCGAAATAGTTTTAAAATCATACGCTGATGCAATTTTAAATGTTTTAGCATAACACAGATAACCTGTAAGAATTATTGAACCGAATATACCCCAGATTATGCATTGGAATACCTTTAAAGTATTTGGTTCAGGAATGTAATTTGCTATTAAACCGCTAAGCCAGGAAGCTATCCAGCAGTTAACGGCAATTGAAGGTCCTAAAGCTATTGAACCTTTAATACCTGCCCAAAATAAGTTAAAAATGTTAAATGACGGAAGAACGTGGTCTTTTCCGTTTCTGACATTTGTTGTGCATTTGATTAAAAATCCGAATAACAGCAGGAATGTAACTGATGCCATCCACCAAAAACCTGTTAAATCACCTTTTACGGCTGTTGTATAAAGATGAGCACAATAATAAACAGGTATGGCAAAAATAATGTATTTTAGAAATGCAAGATTATCCTGATAGGATTCCTCAAAAGCGTCTTTAATAGATGCCATTCTTCCAAACTCCTCTAAAAATTAACTAACATCTTTATTATAACATATTATTATATAAAAAACAACCCTAACACTCGGCAGGAATAGTAATTATGAACTTGCTGCCTTTGTTTGGGGCACTAAATAACTTGATTTTGCCGTTGTGAAGTTTTACAAGTTCTTTAGTTATTGACAATCCAAGCCCTGTTGAACTTTCATTTTGAAGAGCGAATTGTTCAAATTTTTCAAATATCTTTTTATGATATTTTTTATCTATTCCAATACCGTTGTCCTCAACGGAAATTGTTACGTATTTGTTGTCAATAGATGCCGAAACAATGATTTTTCCGTTTTCCGGAGTGAATTTTATTGCATTGCTTAAAAGGTTAAAAAGTATTTGCTGAATTTTTTGGTAATCTGCTTTTATTTTGAAGTCTTGCGAATTATCAACAAGTGTAAGATTTTTTTTCACAAGTAAAGGTTTGATAATGTTTATTGTTTCTAGTATTACCTGATGAATTTCAAAGGTTCTTAAATTTAATTTAACTGCATTTGCTTCAATTTTAGACATATCCAAAATCTCGTTAATCATTCCGAGCAGATGAAGTCCTGCAGTTTGAATATCATTAATATACTCTTTTTGTTTCTCATTCAGTGTACCGACAAATTCTTTTTCAAGCATATCTGAAAATCCCAAAATTGAGTTCAAAGGCGTTCTGAGCTCGTGAGAGATATGTGAGATAAAGTTTGATTTAACCTTTTCGGCTTCAAGAATTTTTTTATTACTTTCCTGAACCTTAGCATACCCTTCTTGCAGTGCTTCTACCTGCATTTTAATTATCTTAGATATTTCTATATCTTTTGTTATATTTGATATGATTGCAGCACAGGTTTTAAATATCTTTTCGTCTTCGTTTGTAAAATTATTACCGGTAATAATTATCATCCCGAATACAGTATTTTTTACAGTAAGATTTTCTTTCAAGTAAGGGTGCTTTATGTTATCTATATCCTTTTCTTTCGGGTTATAAGCATATTCAAGGTGCATAGGATTTACAAAATATATGTATGCGGATTCAAAATCAACCAGCTTTTTTAAAACCCGAAAAATTTCATCACCTTCGGGCTTAATTGTAAAAAATTCATTCAGCAAATCAAAAGCGTTTTCGTATGAATTCAAAATCTACTCCAAGTCATTTTTTTCTACATATCCTATGAAACGTAAATTTCTGAAAAATCCGTCGTAATCTAATCCGTATCCTACAAGGAATTTATCATCAACTTCAAACCCGTAATAATCAGGTTCTATATCAGTAACGCGCGTAATCTTTTTATCCAGAAGCGAACAAAATTTTGTTGATTTAGTATGAAAATTGCATTGGATAAAATCTGTTAAAAATTTTGCAGTAAGCCCTGTATCAACGATATCTTCAATAATTAACACATTTTTGTCGTTCAAATCAGGTAAAGATATATCAACAGCATTTACTTTGCCTGAGGTTTTTGTTCCGCCGTTGTAGCTTGATAATCTTATAAACTCCATTTTCAAAGGCATTTCAAGGTGTTTTACCAAATCAACAGCAAACATTACAGCGCCTTTTAAAACACAAATGGCGTAAACTTCATCTTCCTTATAAAATTCATTCATTTCAACAGCAAGCTCTTTTATTCTTGTCTGAATTTGTTCTTCACTATATAAAACTTTTAAATCATTAACTTTCATAACCGTTCCTTTCCTCAAATATTAGCATATGCGTAGGTTTGTTTACAACTTTAATTTTATCGCTTATTCCGTGACCTATTGCCCAAAGAACTTCGCTGCCTTTACATAAAAAAACAATTTTATCTTTTTCGTGTTTTGCAATCTTTTTTTCGTTTAAATATTTTTTTAACTTTTGAGTTCCCTCACATCCCATAGGTGCTATGAAATCTCCGTCGCGTCTTGTTCTAAGCTCAAAGTTAACTTCATCCAAACAGACATAAGCTTTATTTTCACAGTCTTTGGGGAAATCTGTTTTATTATCATAATTTTTTACGGATTTCAGTTTAAATATTCCGTTACCAAAAGCATACTCGCCTTCTTTTGTAACTTTAAGAACTTCAGTGCATTTATCTTCTTTTTTCACCAGCTCTGCTTTTTTATTATTTACAAAGAGCCACAAATCTTTAGCAACAGATATTGTTTTTCCTGATTTGGAATTTTTATTTTCTTCGATAAAATTTAAAATATTTTCAATTTTTTCTCTGTCATAATCGATGTCATTCTCAGCTAAAATGTTATAAATAATCCTTTTCTTTTCAGATTTATCCGCACTAAAAATGTTTTGTGGTAAATATTTGTCAATAATTTTATTATCTTCTCCGGCAATATCTGATAAAGAATAGAGCGACTCTTTAACTTTAGGATTAATTTCTTCCAAAAGAGGGATTATTTTATGTCTTATAAAGTTTCTTTTGTATTTTGTATCAGTGTTTGAGCTGTCGCAGTTTGGATTAAGATTATTTTCTTTGCAATAGTTTTCAATGTCTTCACGTTTCACGGTTAAGAGCGGGCGGTAAAAAATATCTCTGTGCGCACAAATGCCTGTTAAGCCTTTTGTGCCGGTGCCTTTTATAATCCTGTATAACACAGTTTCTGCATTGTCGTCAAAATTGTGTGCAGTAAATACGATGTCAGTATTAAATTTTTTTGCACATCGTTTGAAAAAATCATATCTGGCTTCTCTTGCGGCAGTTTCTGTTTTAGCTGTGCTATCCGATAGAATTTCACAATAGTATTGAATACCTTTTGATTTTGCGAAATTTTCGCAATTTTTTGCTTCATTAAAGCTTTCTTCACCGCGCCAATTATGATTTAAGTGAACCGCAACTGTATTAAGCTCTAATTTGTGCATAACGTCTAACAGGCACATTGAATCGTATCCGCCTGAAAAAGCAACGATAAATGTGCCTGATAAATTATATTTTTCTATAAAATTTTTGACAACTTCAATCATGATTGAAATTTCTTGATACCTTCTTTGATTTCAACAGCATCAACTCCAAGCTGTTCCAAAGCCTTCATTGCAAGGCTGTTAGGCTCTGTGGTCAATGCAAGAAGCATATGTGATGATTCGATTTTTGATTTATTTTCTTTTTTGGCTAATTCCCAAGCTACTTCAAGAACACGTTTAGCGCGTTCTGTAAATACGATTTCTTTATCAAAATACTCGTTGCCAAAACCAATCATGTTTTCTACAATGGCTCTTGCGTCTTTAATAGTTATTTCAAGTTCTGCAAGTACATCGTGTCCTACACCTGTGCCCTCACCGATTATTCCGAGCAGGAACATTTCAGTACCCACAATGTTTCTTCCCAAACGTCTTGCTTCTTCTTTTGCAAGCCTTAGTATGGTAAGTGTTTCAGGCATTTGTTTTTCAATAGGCTTGATAATACTGTGAGCTAAATCATCATCGGTTATTTTCATTTCTTTTAAAATATCATAAGCAACGCCGCGTTTTGTCTTTAAAAGCCCCAGAACAATGTGCTCAGGCAAAACAACGGAAGAACCGAGTTCTTTAGCTGTTTGCAGCGCCAAATTCATTGTAGTAAATGCATTTGGTGTGAAAATTATTTGTCGTCCTTCGTATTCTGATTGTCTTGACTGTATTTTTGCAAGTTTTTCATCAAAAAGCTCTGATGTAACGCCATAATCAGCAAGTATTTTTGCTAATTCCGACTCTTTATCTTCAAGAATAGATGAAATAATTTGTTCTGTACCTAAAATTTCATAGTTAGATGCAGAAAGCTTTGCAACAGCGCGTTCAAACACTTTTGACGATTCTTCATTGTCAAAAATATTATCCGTTTCAGTAGTTCTGTTGGTTTCCACCTCTTTATTTTCATCTATTTCAGGGTGATAAAGGCGTTTTATTTTCTTTTGAACAAGTTTTTCCAAAAGAGTTTTAGACTTATATATGTCAAATCCTAATTTTTCAAGAATGACAACATTTTCAGATTTTTTGTCCGAGATTACGGAAAGAAATAAATGTTCGTAAAGTATAGTCGGATTGCCTGATTTGTTAGCTAAATCAAGTGTTCTTTTCAGAATTTCCTTGTATTCATCATCAAACGGCAGAGTGTCAGCTTTTTTTTGCATAATAACGCCGTGTGAATTCTTTTTCACTTCTTCATACAATTCTTCATAAGAAATATTGTATGATTTAAATATTTTTAAAGAAATTCCTTTGGCTTCATCATACAAAGCAAGCAGAAGATGTTCGGCTCTAACTTCAGTAGCGCCCATATCTTTTGCAATTTGCTGTGACTTACTAACTACATTTATTGCTTTTTCCGTAAACTTCTCAAACAAAACTTATTCCTCGTCTTCGTCTTCATCATCCATATTTTCAACGTAAGTCGCAACTTTTTCGAATTCAGCATCATCATCGATTGTTTCGAATAAGTAATCATCTCCGTCTTTAGATAATCTCATAAGAACAACTTCGTCACCTTCTTCTTCGTCAACCGGAAGTAATAGTGCGTATTCTTTTTCGTCAACTTCAACAATATCGAAAAGTTCAAATTTAATTAAATTACCGTTTTCGTCAATTGTTTCAATTATTTGATCTTCATCTGCCATAATAAATGTCTCCTTTATTTTATTTATTTCTACTAAGGTACTGTTCTAGTATAATACAAGCACTCTCAATATCAACTAATCCTTTGTTTTTTCGAAAGTCAATTTTTTTTGCTCGTAAATTTTCTTCGGCTGCATCAGAGGTCAATCTTTCATCCTCAAAAATTATTTCATAACCGATAATTTTACTTGCAAAATCTCTGCAATCCTGTGCCTGTGCTCCCTGAGTGCCGTCCATATTATACGGAACTCCGACTACTATTTTTTTTACATTATTTTCGGAAGCGATTTTTAATATCGTTTCCAAAGCTTTATCTTCGGGGGTTCTATCTACACAAGAATGACCGTTTGAAAGCATCAAAAGATAGTCGCTTAATGCAACGCCTATTCTTTTTGTTCCTATATCAAGCGCCATAACTTTATACATTATTTCACCCACATTTTTTCGATTTCATAAACTTTGTCTGCATCTTTTTGAGCTGTGTAGTATTCATAGATGCTTTTTCTGACAATATTTTTTAAAAGCTCGCGTTTATAATTTTCATCTTTATATAATGAATACAATGCTTTTGCTGTTTTTTCAGAGCCTGCAAGGTATTTTAATATTGCAACATTTAAAATTCTTTCATACCATACATGTTTTTCTTCCGGATAAAAAATATTGTCAATATTATCTTCAATGATTTTTTCATAATCCTTTGGCTCTGTTTCATTTAAAAGTTTTATAAAATCTTCAAATTCATCACTGTAATCGCTGTTTAAAAACCAGTAGTCAGTGAAATCGGCTTGTAAAATATTTTCAAACTCCTGTTCGTTTAATTTGTCAGCGTTTAAAGAAATTAAATCAATTATTTTATCAAGGTTTTCTGTTTCAATGTCAACCAAAAGATTTTTCCAGCATACATATTCATAAGGCATTTGGTGTTTTGAAAGCTTTTCAGCTTTTACAAGAAATGCTTTTAATAATTCAGGGTTTAAATCAAGCGCTCTTTGACCTCTGTAAAATCTTTCGATAATAGTATTGCATTCGAATTTAGAAATTTCATTAAACCCGAAACAATCTCTTATTCCTTTGTAATCGTCAATAACAATTGCAACAAATTGAACTTTTCCCTGTTTGTTAATTCTTGATACGATTACAGCCTGGTTTCCGTGTCCGTCAGGGTATGTAATACAGAATTTATAAGGCTTTGAATCTTTTAAAATTTCTTTATAGAAAGCGATGGAGTTATCTTCTCTTATACCTGAAAGCTTTAATATTGATAGATTTTTCTTTACTGCTGAAATAAGAGTTTCATCAACAAAATCCAGTGCCGAATTTAAAGCATGGTATGCAAGCTGTGATTTTGAGTTCCCTAAAATTTCAAGTGCGGTTTTTCCTGCTTCTGTATTTGATTGTGATAAAAATACTGGCACAAGCATATTAGCAAGTTCATCTTTTGAATAATCATCTCCCAATGATTGAAGCAAAATTACTTTATCATTATCGGGAAGTGAATTTAAGAAATCCAAAAAATCTATTTGTACTTCGGGATTTGCAATTGCAGTGTCTAATATTTTTTTTGTATCGGCATTAACAAGTTCATCAGGGTTATCCAAATATTCGCTGCAGTTTTCATAATTCCAGTCAGTATCAATATCTCTCAATAAATCAAGTGCAAAGATTTTTGCCTGATTAGAAGTCATGTTGCTTTTAATTAGTGTCCAAAGCTTTTCGACAAGCTCTTTTACCGGACAATATCGAACTAATAAAAATTTTAATAAATCAGGATTAGCAGAATTGTTAATTTCCTTAAACAAAAGTTTTACAATAACATTTTTATCTGTTTGAGCATCTAGCGTACGGTAATGCACCTCATAACTTTCAAAATCTTTGACACCATCAAGGTTTGTCATGAGTTTTGCAATTTCAGCTTTAATTTCAAACGGATTAAGTTCAATGTTATTCATTATTTGCGTGCTTTCCCCCAAAATGCATCAAGTATTTGCTGCGCTTCAGCAGAAGGCATTCTGTCGTTTAAAATAAGATATTGCACTGCTATCATCGCGCATTCGGAACAAATGTTAACACCCGGACCTTGAACCATTTTTAAAACCTGAGTATTTGGTCGGTTGCAAAAGCTGCAGTATACCAAGTCATCATCTTTAGACTCATTTTCTGCCTTATGTTCTCTTTTTGCTCCTAAATTTATAACTTTATCTTTTGACATATTAACCTCACAATGCTTTTGTAATCCTTGAACCTTTTGCTGTGATGTATTTAGCAGTGATTAAGAATTTTCTAATGTAACTTTTATTTATAAAATTTGCCCTTTTGCAATCATTTATTTTATAATAAAACTTACAAGTATTTTTATGAGGATAATTATAGCATGAAAAAAGCTTTTTTACTAGCCAGTATATTGTTTATTTCTGTTATATCTACGGCGTGTATTAATAACTTTGCAGTGCAAGAGCTTAATAACAAGGCTAAGGATTTTATGGATAAAGGCGATTATGTATCTGCAATTGAAAGATTAAAATCCAGTATTGATTTAGACGGCACTGTTTTTGAAACTCAATATAATCTTGCAGTTGCTTATACAAAAGCAGAAGATTACTCAAATGCAATTAAAACATATAATGATGCTATAAAGTTAAACCCTAATTTCCCTGATGCATATTATTCGCTTGCAGTTTGTGAAGAAAACCTTGCAAAGGATATTATTGCAGGCGAAGTTAAAGTTAATGATGATGATTCTGTCACTAAAGCAGAAGATTCTGATGAGGAAGATATTTCAGATAAAAAAGAATTATCTGAAAATGATAAAAAAATGCTTACAACTTTATTAAACAATGCAATATCTGATTATATGATATATCAGGATAAAAATCCTACTTCAGACGATAAAGCATATGTGGAAAATAAAGTTAAAGAACTTCAAATGCTTCTTGCTGAATATACAGTTAAATAAGAGTTGTTATGTTTAAATCACCTGCAGAAATTGCATTTAATATATTTGGTTTTCCCGTTTACTTTTACGGAATTACTTTGGCATTAGCAATATTTGCGGGAATTTATGCGGCATATTATATTTATAAAAAATTCTATAATACTGAAAATAATGCTGAAAAAATTATTGATTTTTCCCCTTATATTATAATTATAGGCATTGTCGGCGCGAGATTATATTACTGTTTAGTGAACTACTCTTATTACATTACTCATCCTTTAGAGATTTTTTATGTTAGGCAGGGAGGGCTTTCTATACATGGAATGATAATTTTAGGGGTATTATCATTGTTTATGTTTGCCAAAATATATAAAATGTCTTTTTTGAAGCTTTTTGATGTCTTTATGTGCGGGACAGCGCTTGCTCAAAGTATAGGAAGGTGGGGGAACTTTTTTAACTCGGAAGCATTCGGGTTGCCTACGGATGTACTATGGAAATTATATATTCCTATATCCAAAAGACCTCCTGAATTTATTAATTACGAATACTTTCATCCTACTTTTTTGTATGAAAGCATTCTCGATTTTGTAATATTTATAATACTTCTTCTGATATTTAAAAGATTTATTAATAAACCGGGAGTTGTGGCTTGTATTTATTTAATTTTATACTCTTTTGCAAGAATTTATGTTGAACATATAAGAATAGACAGTGCGCTTAATATTCACGGCTTTCCTGTTGCACAGCTTACATCAGTCGGGATAATTCTATTTGCTTCAATATTTATGACAATTTTGTTTATAAGAGAAAAATAAACTCTTAAACAATTGATTTTTTAATTTTTTTATCTTTAAATTGTCTTATGGAAAATAACTTACCCCAAAATAAAAAAGCAATTGCCTGGCTTTCAGGAGCACACTTTATAAATGATATTTATACAGGTGTTTTAAACCCTATTATGCCGTTTATTGCTGCAAAAATCGGTATGTCTATGGCAATTGCAACAATAGTTTTGACAATATCACACATATTTTCATCACTTTTGCAGCCTTTGTTCGGATTTTTCGCGGATAATATTTCCAAAAGATCAATGATATTTTGGGGGCTTATTTTATCCTCTATTTTTATTCCGATATCAACACTGGCTCACAACCCATATAGTCTTGTGTTTTTTATCATTATAGGAAGTATAGGTTCAAGTCTTTTTCATCCTCAGGCATTAGGGTTTGCATCACGCTTTGCTAAAAATCTTGATGCCGGAAAAGCAATGGCATTGTTCATTGCAATGGGTACCCTCGGATATTCCTGCGGACCGGTAATTTCATCTGCAATTACCCAGTTTTTGGGAATGCCTAAAATGCCTCTAATGACTATATTAGGTATAATTTGGGCTTTACTGATGTTTAAATTTGTTCCAAAATTGTCCGTAACAGAGCCTGTTCTTGAACATATTGATTTTAAGACTGCTTTTAACAGGATTTTAACAAACCGTAAATTAAATATTTTAAATATAATTGCTATGTTAAAGACGATGATTATGTCATCATGCTTTATTCTTCTTCCTTTCTTGTGGAAGAATATGGGGTATAAACCTTTTTATATTGGAATGGCATTGTTCCTGTTTATTTTTGCAGGTGGCATTGGCTCTTTAATCAGCAGCAGTATTGAGAAACGTATCGGTGCCGCAAATGTATTTTATATATCAATGATATCAACGCTTCCGTTAATGCTTTTGTTTATTATGACTTACAGAACACACCCCACAATTTCTCTTGCGGTATTTGTCGTAATGGGTTTTATAACTATGATGGCTACTCCCGTAACAATGCTTATGGCTCAAAATGTTTTACCCGAATATAAAAGCATTATCTCCGGTTTTATAAACGGATTTTCTTGGGGAATTGTTGCAATTGCAATGTCGCTTTTGGGATTTATAGCAGAAAAATTCGGAATAACAAATGTGCTGTTATTTGTTGCAGTTATACCTGCTGCTTGTTCAGTACTTGTTAGAGAATTATTTAAAGAAAACAATTAAGCTAAATAATTTAAAGATTTATTTAATTTTGAATCTTGGTGCTTAGTTGATAGTTTTTCTTGCAAGGATGCCATTTTGTATAAAAGTTTGTTAGCAGCCAAATCAAGGCTTAGAGATTTATCCATTTTATTGAGCATACTTAAATCGTGCTCACCGCCGAATGTATGTGAATTATTTACAGCATTTATCATTGAATTAGATGTCTGCATAGATGCAAAAGCTGCGTTATTCATCGTGTTTAGTGCATTAAAGCGGGCAATGGAAGAAACTAACATTCCTAACTCCTACTACATGTCTCCTACAAATATTATTCTAAACCAGTCAGTTCAAAAAATCAAGTATTAACTTTTGTAACGATGTGGGTAATCTTTGAAATTAGATAATTTATATATACTTTATATATATAAGAACATTAAATAAACACGAGAGATATTAAGAACAGAGTATTTAAATAAGAGAGAGACTATAATTCCTATTCCTACCTTCCTAAACAAAATTTTTGCCCCAATCAGGGGCCTTTTTTTTGCATAAAAAAAGACCGCTTTAATAAGCGGCCTTTTTAATTTGTTTATTCACCTAATTGTCCGATTTTGTGGATTTTGATGAAGTTTGTTCCGCCAACCATAAGTTCTGGAACTGAACCTGTTATAACAACCATATCACCGTCTTCAAGACACATTGTTTTCTTAAGGAATTTATCCATTTGTCTTAAAGAGTTTTTGTCGATTGTTGCTTCAAAATCAACTACGAAAGGACAAACGCCTCTATATAATTTAATATCACGGCATATATTTTTGCTTGGGCAGCAGGCAAAAATAGGAACGCTTAATCTTCCTTCTGAAAGAAATGATGCTGTAAATCCGCTTCCTGTTAATGCTACAACGCCTTTAACGTTCATTTTTTTAGACATATCAGCAATTGACATACCAATAGCCATAGCTTGAGAATCTTTTTCTTCTTCTACCATTTTTCTCGGGAATTTATTTTTTCTCATAAATGGTGATTCTTCAACAGTATCAGCAATCTTTTTCATCATAGCTACTGCTTCAACAGGATAAGCACCGGCAGCAGTTTCACCTGAAAGCATAATTGCATCTGTTCCGTCCAAAATTGCGTTTGCAACGTCAGAAGTTTCTGCACGTGTTGGAATAGGATTTTCAATCATACTGTCAAGCATTTGAGTTGCAACAATAACAACTTTTCTTTTAGCATTAGCTTTTCTAATGATAGTTTTTTGAACAATAGGCACTTTTTCAGTAGAAATTTCAATACCTAAATCGCCTCTTGCAACCATAATACCGTCAGAAACCTCAATAATGCTGTCGATATTGTTTACAGCCTGAGGTTTTTCGATTTTAGAAATAATTTTTGCGGTAGTATTTCCGTGTCCTTCCAATAATTCTCTTAATTTAACAACATCAGAAGCTTCTCTGACAAATGATAAACCAAGATAATCAATGTCGTTGTGAGCTGCAAATTCAACGAAAGTTAAATCTCTGGCTGTTAAAACGTCAAGACTTCCTTGTGAACCCGGTATATTAATGCCTTTTCTTTGTTTCAATAATCCGTCAGTTAAAACTTCGGCAAAAATAACATTATCTTCAGTTTTTTGTACTCTTAACTGAATTTTACCATCATCAATTAAAATCATTTCACCAGGTGTAACATCGTTTGCCATACCTTTGTAATCAACAGGAAGAATGTCACCTGTAACTTCAGCCTGATGGCGGAATTTTAAAATTTGTCCTTTTTTAATTTCAATAGATTCAGGCAAATTACCGATTCTGATTTTAGGACCTTGTAAGTCAAGAAGAACAGGGATTAAAGTTTTTTCTTCCTTCTCAATTTCTCTTATGAAAGTCAAATTTTGTTTATGCATGTCAACATCGCCATGTGAAGAATTAAGTCTGAACATGGTAACTCCGGCTTTCAATAACTCTCTGATTTTTTCTTTAGTAGATGTTGCAGGACCAAGTGTCGCAACAATTTTCGTCATAGTGTAACTACTCATGGTTTTCCTTTCTTTTCGGGTAAATATTAAAATAAAAATTCAAACATGTTTACAAGTTTCAATGTTTACGATATAATAATACACGAAAAAGGTTTACTAGTAAATATGAGGAAGTAAAAAAATGAAAAAAATTGTTTCTGGGCTAATGGCATTGGGTTTATTAGCAATGAATGCTGTCCCTGCATTAGCTGCAACTGCCATAGCAGATGTAAGCCAAAATTATTGGGCTAAAAAAGAGATTGTTCAAGTTGTTGATGATAACATTATGTGTTTATCAGGCAACCGCTTCAATCCTGAAGGTAACATGACAAGAGTTGAGTTTGTTAACGCTTTGTTAAAAGTTTTATCAAATGAAAACTTGAATGTTAATATCTCTAATAAATTTTCTGATATTAGCAAAGATACTCCAAATTATGAAAATATCTTGCGTTCTCAACAGTTAGGTCTTGTTTACGGATATCCTGACGGAACATTCCAGCCGAATAGAACTGTTTTACGTTCTGAAGCTCAATCAGTAATCAGCCATATCACAAAAGATATGAAAGCTGATGCAGCTGTATTAAATCAATTTAAAGATGCAGCAGCAATTCCTTCTTGGGCTAAAAATGTTTACGCTAAAACTATCAATTATGGTATTTACGTAAATTATCCTGATTCAAGAGAATTAAGACCAAACGATAATTTGTCAAGAGCTGAAGCTGCAGTTCTTCTAGCAAGATTAAAAGCTAAATTAGATTTGGTTAAACAAGAATACATCGGTGCAACAACAATTGAACACCTTGATGTTACTAAAAAAGCTCCGTCTAACGAAGTTAAAGTTAACAATATTCAAAATACAATTACTGAAGGCAATGTTTTAGCAGTTGCTTTTGAATCTAAATTTAAATCTGAAGACCACAAAGCAGGCGATATTGTTTACTTTGTAAACGAAGAAAACATTGTTACTAAAGAAGGAACAGTTGTTATCCCGGCAGGTTCTAAATTCATTGCGCAAATCAATGAAATTAAAGATCCAAGATGGTTCAATAAAAATGCAAGAGTATACCCTCAGCTTAGCAAAATCGTTTTACCTAACGGTAAAGAATTAGCATTTAATGCAAAACCTTTCTCTAAAGACTATTCATTAAAAGAAGGTCCTTGGATGACTACCGGTAAATTAGTATTGTGCACAGTTACCGGCGGTGCTGTTGGTACAGGTGCAGGTGTAGGTTTTGCTTTCATTCCTGATCCAACAAAAATCGGAACAGGTATTGCAATCGGTGCTCCTGTGGGTGCTGCTGTTGGTTTAGTTACTGGTTTGGTTACTCCTGGATTAGAATACCACGCTAAAGCCGGTGAAGAAGTTCAAGTAATTCTTCTTGATGAAGCTTCTATTCCTAAAACTAACGTAGCTTTATAATTTGTATTAATTATATTTAAAAAAGGATTGGTGAATTCCAATCCTTTTTTTATTTTATACTTTCTGCTCACTCTAAAAGTTTAATCTCTATTAATCATACGGTTATGGTAAATACTTTCACAAAGTTTAAAATGATAATGTAAATCAAATTTATACATTAATTAAATTTTATGGGAGTATTTTATGAAAAACTTATGTATTTCTTTAGCACTTATCGGTGCAATCGCTTTATCATCACAGGGTGCATTCGCAGCTTGGGAAGGAGTTCAATCTCTAAACCCTGTTCCTTACCTTTCTTATCTGAATCCTTTGCCATACTTTGGTATTGGTGAAAATAAAACTAATTTCAGTTTAAACCCGTTTACAGGATTCAAAAATTGCAATAAGTGTAAAGTAAAAAAATGTGATGAATGTACAAAAGTTAAGGTTAATCCTTGCCCTACATGTAGAAAAGCATTTGCTGAACCTACCTGCAACTCTTGCGACAGAATTTATCTTCAACCTGTACAACCAAAATGTCCTTGCATGATTAAACATTAGAGGAAAAAAAGAACCGGAAATTTATTCCGGTTCTTTTTAATTTATCTTTTTAATATTCAATGTTTTGCAGAGTTTTAAATATTCTGTCAGTTATATCCTGAATGTATTCCTGAGATACCATACCGTTTATTACTGCATCAGATATTTGATAAGCCGGACGTATATATTGCTGAGCTGTTCTGTTTACATCCTGGAATTGTAAATCAGCAGCAGTTCCTGTTTTGCCGCGTAAAGCAGCGCGTTTATACCAGCGGTCTTTGATAACTTCTAATGGTGTATAAACGTATACTTTGACATCCATTACATCTCTTACACCTTCGTTAAGTACATACAAGCCTTCTGTCAAAATTACTTTAGCAGGTTCTTTGACATCGCCGTTGGGATTAGAAACGCAGGTTACAAAATCGTATTTAGGAGAAACAATTTTTCTGCCTTGCTTCAATTCCATTAAATGTTCTGTCATTAATTTTAAATCAATTACATCAGGAGTATCGAAACTGAACCCTGTTTTAAACAATTCTTCGTAACTTCCTGCTTCCTGCAATTCTTTAGATGTATCTTTATAATAATCATCACAGCGAATAACTGTATAAATTCCTGATTTTTTATCTTTTACGCAAGCTTTGATTGTATTATCAACAAAAACAGTTTTGCCTGATGCACTTTCTCCTGTTATACCTATAAGAAAAGTTTTTTTCTTTTCTTGAACAACTTTTCTTGCAATATTTAAAATAAGATTATCAGAAGTTTTTAAAAATAAAGGTTGAGGTTCTCTTTTGTCTTCTTCCAAGATTTTTTTTAAAGACTCAACAATATGCGATATAATTTCCATATCACTTCTGCTTGAGTAGTAATCATAATTTGTCAATTGAAAATCAGTCATCATACTTCGTTTCCCCTATTCTATATATTCTACATTAAATTTATTTTATTTTGTAAAAATAATAAATTTTGTAACAATATTGATTTATTTCTTAAAGAAATGAAGAAAAAGTGCCGTATAGGGAATATGTGAAGTAGCCTGTGACAGTAAGCGAAAGAATTATTGTTTATGTCTACGAAGGTAACAAAAGAGGAGTATGTCATGTATCACGACGAAATTTTTGAAAATGCCCTTAAAGAAGTCAAGGAAGAAAGCTACAATGCTTTGAAAGAAGAAATCAGCACAATGGAGATGGCCATAGAAAAGTTTCTCCGAAATGTCCTTGAATGTACCTCCAGTTTATCCGAAAGGGATTTTCACGTAACAACTCTTTAGAGCAAAAAATGACCACTTATAAAGTGGTCATTTTTTTAGCTTACCCTTGAAATGTTCTTGGAAATTTGTTATAATCGTCATGTTTATTAATTAAAAAGGAGCAATTTATGAAAAGTATTAGTATAGATGCTGCTAGCTCAATTGGAAAAGTTCTGCCAGAGCTCCAATATGGCTACGTGCCTAGCACCACTAACGGGGGGGGGGCACTCTAGAAGCTCCTCACAAGCCTAATACGGGAGTATTAAAAACTCTGTCAGAGATTAATCTTTGCAGGGCATTTACTTTAGCTGAAGTATTAATAACACTTGCCATAATCGGCATAGTCGCAGTTATGACAATGCCTTCTGTTATAGCTAATCACCAAAAAAAAGTTTTTTCTGCAAAAATTAAAAAAGCGTATTCATTATTAAGTCAGGCATACTCAATGGCTAGAGTGAAAAACGGTGATGCTTATGCTTGGTCTTATACAAAAAATTCTCGTGATTCAATAATGAATAAATATATATTTTCTGAATTAAAAGGTATAAACACTCTGGATGATCCATCTTTAAATCAAAAAACAGAAGAATATATTGATGAATATGCTCAAAAAGTGGGTTCAGGCGGCTATCATGCAGATTGTTTTGATTTTAAGAATAAAATCAAAATTTGGGGAGGATTTGTAACAAATGACGGTTATTTAATTGTGCCAATTTGCCACGTCGACGGAGATTTCATACAAGCTTATATTCCTTCGCCAAGTCCCACTGCATATAAACATTATACTGAGCTGCTAATTGATGTTAACGGATTTCAAAAACCTAATATTCTTGGACGTGATATATTTAATTTTATGCTTGTACATGGAGTGAATGTTTATTGGTATTCAGCAGAACAACAAAAAAAATATGCTAAGGAAGTTTCTTTATCAGCAAAAGATACATCTGTATCCGATGTGACAAAACCTGGTATTTATCCGAGTAATTATGGCTCGAAATCAAATGGCTGCACTGCTACTTATAGAAAAGGGTGCTCCAAAAAGCTGATGGAGGATGGCTGGGAATTTAAAAAGGATTATCCCTGGTAATAAAAATGTTATTTATGCATATAATCCGAAGTTCATATTTTGCATAAACGGATTATTGTACATCATATTTGCATTAAACATATTGTTATAAGCACCGTAATATGGGTTGAATGTATTATTAAATGATGGTGTTAAGATATTGTTTGTATATGTTGTGTTTACCGGATATATCGGCATTTTGTAGTTAGCCAAACCGCTTAAAAGATTGTAAATGTTTTGATAATCTGATGAAACTGTTGATTTATCAGAAGCACTTCCGGATGATTTTTTTGTTTTAGAAGTTTCTTCTGTATCAACTGACTTTTTGTCTTTTACTATTTTCTCATAAGCTGCAAGAACTTCTTCATCTGTGCATCCTTCAAGATTTGCGCGTTCTTCAGCTTTTGCAAGAAGTTCATCTTTTCCTTCTTTGCTTTTTTGAGCATTTTCAGCCAATTTTTTAGCTTCTTCTTCATTTATTTTTTGGAGTTCGCTTTTACCTGCAAGTGCTCTGGCACCCTTTCCTGCAAGCCAGCTGCCTAATATGCCGCATCCGACTCCGACAAGTGCTCCGACAACTCCGCCGACTGCTGTACCAACAGGTCCGCCGATACAGGTTCCTATTGTTGCACCTATTTTTGCGCCTGCAATAGCACCGACTTTTGCACCGACTGCAAAACCAATACCTTCGGCTGCTGCTATACCTGTGCTTTTTGCGAGTTGTTTTGTACCTTTTCCTGCTCCGCCTTTTTTATATGTTTCTATTATATCAGGGGTTTCACAAGCCAAGCCAATAGCAGCAGTTGCCAGACCGCCGCCTTTAGCGCCTTTTGCAATGCCTCTGACAACTTTAGATGAGCTTGTTACTCCTTTTTTCATAGCCCCATCAATTGCATTGTAGCCTGAATATTTTTTAACTCCTGCCCAAGCTTTGCCTGATTTGCTTACTGCCTTAATTTCACCTGATGCTATTGCCTTATGTACTGCTAGGTCTGCTTTTGCAATTGATTCTTCGATTAATTTAACTTGAGCTTTAAGTTCTTTACCTGTTAATTTTTTGGTTTTAGCTTCTTCAATAAGTCTGCGAGCTTCATCATAGTAAGATGATTTTTTTAGAGCATATCTGTTTTTCAATCTCATCTTAGCTTGTTTTCTGGTATTTTGGACTTTTGCCTGTTCTATGATTTTTCTTGCATTTTCAGTTGAGCCTGTTTTATCTCCTGTAAAGCTATATGTTAATTTGTTTTTCCAATTCTTGCTTACGTTATTTAATTTGTTATAAGCTTCCTGATTAAATTCCGGTTTTGCAACTCTTTGTTCTAGAGCCTGTAATTCATTCCAGTTAGCTCTGTTATTTATAGTTCCGAATATATTTTTACCTTTTAAATGTTCAACAGATTTTTTGGCAGCTGCGTTTTCTGCTTTAATCTGGTTCCAGGCAGAGGTGTAGTTTCCTCTGTTTTGCCAGGCCCATTTGGGAGCATCCCATACAGCAGCTTTTGTCATATTATAAGCTGAAGGAGCAAGCATAACGCCGCCTGTTAGCACAAGTTGAGATTGCAAATCAGCCTGGTCATTGTGGTTAATGTTTGCGGCTGCAGCATAACTTGCTAATTTATAATAGTCTTTGCTGATAGGATTTACCATAAATCCATTATCCCCTGTAATTAATTCCCCGTAATATAATAAACGTATTTCATTTATTAAAATTGCTTTTATGTAAAGATATATTAACAAAAAAAATGGTGATATTTCTATCACCTTTGGTTATTAGCATTTATAGTTAAGTCTGTTTATGCCGGAAGTCATAGCCATAAAGTCCTGATCTAACGGATTGCCTGCTCCCTGACTGTATAATGCTCTTTGCATTGCCATTAGCTCTTGAGGGCTTATTGTCGGCTGTGGTATGCTGAACTGATTTGCCGCCGGATTTGTCATCATAGGTGATGACATTGGATTTGCTCCATATTGCTGCATCATCATTTGTTGTTGTGACAATTGCTGTTTTTGAGCCTGTTCAGCTTCAGCTTTCTTTTCGGAATGGCTTTTTCCTGTGAATTTACTCATTAACCAGTCGCCTGCCATATAACCTACAAGACCGCCTACAATTGGAATAGGAATTAATGCCTGACCTATTGCAGCACCAGCCATACCTGCTCCAAGTCTTAAGCCTGCTTTTCCTGTTTCAGTTACACCGCCTGCAAGTCCTTTATCTTTAAATGCAGAAATTATATTTGGAAGTTCTGTTGCAACAATTAATAAAGTACCTATTAACGGCATTCTTTTACCCATACCGCTTAATGAGCCTTTAAATTGTGACCAGAATTTATTAAAACCGGTTTTACCTGCTCTATCTGCAAGTTTTCCGCCTACACGCCAGCCTTGTTTAACTTTTGCAGGGAATGATTTTAAAGCTTCCCAGTTACTTTTCCAAAAGCCGCCGTGTTTTTTTATCATCATATTATTATGCTTTTCAGCAGCCTGAACGCCTTTTTTTGTGCCTGACCATACTGCTTCAAAATAGTTTTGGTTAGCAGCAGCACGATTTTTTACTGCACTTCGCATTGCATTTGTAAACGCTTCATTGCCTGTACCAAGAACAAAGTCGGGATACAACCTGCCTGCTCTTTGAATATATTTCCATCCTGAAGATGCAATAGATCCAACGTTCATTTTTAACCTACCTAATTTTAAATAACCTTACCTTACATATATAAAGAAAATTTGTTTTCTAAAATTGCTTTTGATTATATAGTTTATTAAGATATGTTAAGATAGCTAATGTAAAATAATTATGGAAGTTTCATAATTCAAGTATGGAAAAACGAGATGACGTATATAAAAACAGAGGTTTGCACGAATACGGCGATGTAAAATTTGCCGATCCTGTAAATGATAAATATCCAATTGATACGGAAGAACATATCCGCGCTGCATGGAGTTATATCCATATGCCTAGAAACTACGATAAATATGATCCTCAAGATGTAAAAACTATTGAAGACCGTATTATAAAAGCGTGGAAAGAAAAAATTAATCCTGAAGGTCCTCCTGAAGCCGATAAGTAATACTTTATTTACAAACATTCTTCAAAGATGTATAATTTATATATGTATTGCAGTGACGGTAAAATATTTATTGAAGATAACGACCAGTGTATTGATTGTTCAAACTATGCAGAAGGTGTATCCTGCCCGCTTTTAACAGCGTTAGGGCTTGGTGTCGTTTATTTGGAAGATAATCTTACTGTCACAAATTGCGGATTTTTTAAAAAGTTTAAAAGATCTTTGCATATTGTGAGGAATAATGACACGGATAACATTGATTAACGGGGACGGAATAGGTCCCGAAATTTCTGATGCGGTTGTAAAAATTATTGACGCTTCAGGTTTAAAAATAGACTGGGATGTTCAAACAGCAGGTGCTGATGTTATAGAAAAGGAGGGAGTTCCTTTGCCCAATAGAGTTTTAGCTTCTATCAGGGCGAACAAAGTTGCCTTAAAAGCTCCTGTTACAACACCAATTGGAAAAGGTTTCCGTTCCGTAAATGTTCAGCTTCGAAAAAAGTTGGATTTGTACGCAAATCTCAGACCTTGTAAAAATCTTCCAAACGTAAAAACAAAATTTGAAGATGTTGATATTGTTGTAGTAAGGGAAAATACTGAAGATTTATACGCCGGAATTGAACGTCAGGTTGATGATGATACAGCAGAAAGTATAAAAGTTATTACTCGCAAAGCTTCTGAGAGAATTGCAAAATTTGCATTTGATTACGCAGTTAAAAATAACCGAAAAGAAGTTTGTGTTGTTACAAAGGCTAATATAATGAAGCTTTCTGACGGATTATTTTTGGATTGTTTCCGAAAAATCAGTGAAAGTTATCCTCAAATTAACAAACGTGAAATTCTTGTTGATAATCTTTGTATGCAGCTTGTTCAAAATCCTAATCAGTTCGATGTTTTAGTTTTGCCTAATCTTTATGGTGATATTGTTTCTGACTTATGCGCAGGCTTAATCGGAGGTTTAGGAGTTGCTCAAGGGGCAAATATCGGCTTAGATTGTGCTGTGTTTGAGCCTGTACACGGCTCTGCTCCTGATATTAAAGGACAGAACAAAGCAAATCCCACAGCATTATTGATGTCTGCAATAGAAATGCTTAAATATATCGGTGAAAATTCATACGCTGATAATATAGAAAAAGCATTATTCAAAACATTAGAAAAAGGAATACGTACTGCTGATTTGGGCGGTAATGCATCAACTTCAGAATTTACCGATGCGATTATTCGGGAATTATAATTTTTTTCTTTTTTCTAAGGCTTATTATTGTAAATATTGCAATAATTATAAGAGGTATAGCGATTTCAGGGCGGAAGAACAACCAGCCGGAAGCTATTGTAATTGTTCCAAGTGCAATGGTGAGTATAAATGTTGATAAAATTGCCGCGAATTTTGTAACTTGACCAAGAATAGGTATCATCCCTCCTATATTTGCAATTGGCATAACCATCATGTTTAAGCCTATGAGCATTAACAAAAGACCTATTCCTCTGAATATCCAGGTTTTATTTGAACTGTTGTCCCTGTATTCGGTAAGCATCTCTTTTAAATTTTTTGTACCGCTTGAAACAATTGCAAAATCACCGAATTTGCTGTTCATTCTTTCAAGCCTGTTTCCTGATTGCTTTGCAATAATTGAAAGTTTTACGCCTGAGGGGATATATGAATATGCAAGTTTTTGGTCGCCTATTGCGGGATTATCATAGTTCTGTCCTGTAAAATAAAACCCGTTATAAACTTTAAAGTTATTGCTGTAAGGAAGCTGAAGAATTTTGCTTCTGGATTTTATATTTTTTATAATATATTCTGACAGATAAAAGTTTCCAAATCCTACATTTTGTGCATATAAATCAATTTCTTCGTACTTCATTTTAGAAGGATTAACATATGATTTATTTTGAAAGTCGGATGAATCTATAAGATATTTGCTCCAAATTTTTCTGTATTCGTATTTTGTGCTGTTATCTTCATTTTGTTTTTTTAATTCCTGCCATTGATAGATTTCTGTATCTCTAAAAAGTGCTATTGCATTAGGGATGCTGATTATTGAATCAGTCAGAGTTTCTTGTGAAAAAGCCTGACCTGTCAGATGAACAAGTTTGTTTTCATTAGCGGGTGATATATTGTTAGAGGTTGTTACAATAGCATTTTTCTCTGCAAAATTTGCTATTTTTAATGAATTAACATAAATATATTCGTTAATGAACAATACAAAAAATGAAACTATAAATAGGATAAGTCCAATAAAAATACTTCCTAAAAAACTATTGCCTTTTGCCACTTCCAAACCTCAATTTTAAACTAATCTATCAGTCCCAAATCTCTCAAAAATCTTGTATTATCAGATAATTCGAGAAGTTTTTCATCATCTGAAGCATCAATAATACCTTTAGAAAAAAGTTCATCAACAATTTTATTATGTGAATCATTTTCAGGATCAGAGAGCACTAATTTTGAAAAGTTTTTGATGTCGCATTTACGCTCATACATATTAACAGCAGTTCTTGTTAATTTATCAAGAAAAACGCTTTTTCTATCATCAAAATCCACCTCTAACGGGTTGATTGCCGCACTGCTGAATTTTTGTTTGTCTTTGTTAAGTTTTTGAGCTAATTTTTTGAACATCATAAACACATACCCTCTGATTACATTATACACTACTTGTCAAGAAAATCTACAATTCTTTACATAGCTGTAAGAATGAATTAAATATTATTTATAACTTTTACATTTATTATAATTTTTTCTTATTTAAAATATAACAACAATTGCCTGTAAATAATTAACTTACAGGCAATTGTTTAGAGTTATAATTATAATCAGATTTGGTTTTTATAAGTTATCAATTTTCATTTTATTTGTTATCTGATTTAATACTTCATCATGTCCGTATTTGGACAAATTTTCGGATAAATTTATTTTACTTTTTAATATTGAGTGTTGTTCTAAACTTTTTACAAAGTCCACAGTTTTTTCAATTACATTAATAGGACTAGTATTCTGACTTTCTACCATAAAATCTGAAAAACCTACTCTTGAAGTTAATTTATTAAATTTGTCTGTACTTAAAAATATGTCATCAGTGTGTCTTGCTTGAGAAGCTATCAATTCATTTAATTTGAAAATTTCTTTCTTATTGCTGCTTACATATTCAGTAAGCCTCCGAATTGCACCCTCATCGGCCTTTATAGCCATACCAAAATTTTGATGTTGTTTAACCTGCGGGTTAAAGTTTACTTGCATATAATACCTCCTTTTTGTGCCTAATAACCAAGAATATTTTTTTTTGCTACTTATACTTAATTTATTTGATATTCTTTACATTACTTAACCATAAATTAAATCTTGATTATAACTTTTATTTAAACTACAATATACGTATAAAATATAATATATGTAATATATGAAGGTGGTATGAGATGCTTGATATTAAAATGATTAGAGAATGTCCTGATAAAGTTAATGAGCTTTTAAAACGCAGAAATCCGGAACTTTCTATTGATGAAGTTTTGGAAATTGATGTTGAAAGAAGAAAAGTTCAGACGCAGGCAGATGAGCTTCGCGCAAAAAGAAAAGCTGATTCTCAAAAAATCGGTATGATGAAGAAAAACGGTGAAAATACCGATGCAATTCAGGAAGAAGTCCGCAAGCTGGGCGATGATATCAAAGCATTGGAAGAAAAACAAAACGAATTAGATAACAAACAAAGAGATATTTTGCTTCATACTCCTAATATTCCTGATGAAACAACCCCAATCGGTTTATCAGAAGATGATAATGTTGAGGTTTATAAATGGGGTGAGCCGAAAAAATTCGATTTTGAATTTAAAGCTCACTGGGACTTGTGTGAAGAAAAAGGACTTGTTGACTTTGAACGCGGTGTGAAAATTTCTCAAAGCAGATTTATTTTATACAGAGGAAAGGGTGCTAAATTAGAACGCGCAATAATAAACTTTTTCCTTGATTACCATACAGGAGAACAAGGTTATGAAGAAATACTTCCTCCGTTTATGGCAAACTCTGCTACTATGACCGGTACAGGACAGCTTCCTAAGTTCAAAGAGGATATGTACAAATGCGAAGAAGAAGATTTGTTCTTAATCCCTACTGCAGAAGTTCCTGTTACAAATATTTATTCAGGCGAAATACTTTCAGAAGATGACCTTCCTAAATACATGACGGCTTATACACCTTGTTTTAGACGCGAATCAGGCTCTGCAGGCAAAGACACAAGAGGCTTAATCCGTGTTCACCAATTCAACAAGGTTGAACTTGTAAAACTTTGCACACCTCAATCAAGCAAAGAAGAACACGAAAAACTTACAGAAGATGCTGAAAAGATGCTTCAACTGCTTGAACTTCCTTACAGACGTGAAGCTTTGTCAACAGGTGATATCGGTTTCTCTGCAAATAAATGCTGGGATTTGGAAGTATGGATGCCTTCCTATGGTGCTTATAAAGAAATTTCAAGCTGTTCTAATTTTGGCGATTATCAGGCAAGACGTGCAAATATCAGATACCGTGAAAAAGAAACAGGTAAGATAAACTTTGTTCACACTATTAACGGTTCAGGACTTGCTGTTGGCAGAACTTTTGCCGCAATTGTTGAAAATTACCAGCAGGCTGACGGTACAATTATTATTCCTGAAGTCTTAAGAAAATATACAGGATTTGATAAGATATAAAAAAAGCTCCTATGGGAGCTTTTTTTAATCTTTTTGTTACAGTTATTTTAAAGATTTTACAACTCTGCATTTTTAGGGCATAATGTAATTAGTTAGCCAAAGGAGTTTTGATGTACGATTTTCCATTTGAGTTGGATGAATTCCAAAAGGATGCCTGTAATTATGTTAATGAAGGCAAAAGTGTTGTAGTCTGCGCGCCAACAGGTGCAGGAAAGACTGTGATAGCACAGCACGCTATTCATAGAGCTTTGGAGGAAGGCAAAAGAATTTTTTATACCACCCCTTTAAAAGCATTGTCTAATCAGAAATATTATGATTTCGGCGAAAAATACGGTCATGATAAAGTTGGTTTATTAACAGGCGATACATCAATTAACAGAAACGCACAAATTGTTGTAATGACAACCGAAGTTTTCAGAAATATGCTCTATGGTACAAACTTCGGCTCTGTAACAGATAATATGAAAGATGTGAAATATGTTGTTCTTGATGAAGTTCATTATATGAACGATGAACAGCGCGGAACAGTTTGGGAAGAAAGTATTATCTACTGCCCGACAAATGTTCAGATTATAGCTCTTTCAGCTACTGTTGCGAATGCGGATGAACTCACAGACTGGATAAATACAGTCCATTCAAAAACTGAGCTTGTTGATACTGATTTCAGACCTGTACCTTTGAGATTTTATTACTTTGACAGTTCACAACCTTCGAAGCTTTTACCGCTTCTGACTCCAAGCGGACAATTAAATAAAAAGATTAAACCAGAAAAACGTGTGTTTGGTAAAAAACTTCAAAACAAACGTTCTTATGTAAAAGATATTATAAGAAACTTAAAAGAGAATGATATGCTTCCTGCTATCTATTTTACATTCTCAAGAAAAAAATGTGATGAGCAAATGGAAAAATGTTCTTCTCTTGAACTTGTAACAAAAGGCGAACAGGCACAGATTAAGCAGTTTATAGATGAATATATAGCTGAAAATCCGCATCTTTATAATAACAAACATATTGAATATCTTTTGCAAGGGGTTGCATCCCACCACGCAGGACTTTTGCCAGCCTGGAAAAATCTTGTTGAAAAACTTTTCCAAAAGGGCTTGATAAAAGTTGTATTTGCAACAGAAACTCTAGCAGCAGGTATTAATATGCCGGCACGTTCTACGGTCATAAGTTCAACCAGTAAACGTACAGACAGCGGTCACAGAATGCTTACTGCAAGCGAATTTTTGCAAATGTCAGGCAGAGCAGGCAGACGCGGTATGGATGAAGTCGGATATGTAACGGTTGTCGGGACACAGTTTCAGTCCCCTGAAGAAGTTGCAGAACTTGTTTTAAGTGATGCAAACCCTCTTGAAAGCCGGTTTTCACCAAGCTATTCAATGGTTCTAAACCTTCTTCAGCGTTTCAGTCTTGATGAAGCAAAAGAACTTATATTGAAAAGTTTCGGTTATTTTTCATCAGGTTCCCGTCTTCAGCCATTGCTAAAAGCGCAGGAACAAATTGATAATGAATTAAACTCAAGAGAGTTTGTGTGTCCGTATAAACTTTGTGATACAGAATTGCAAGAATATGATAAGCTTCGTCATATATATGTTCAAAACAGACAAACTTACAAAAAAATATGCAAACAGGAAAAATCTAAAAACAGACCGTTATCTCCTGAAGCTGTTGAATTTGGAAGACAAACAAAAGCTATGCTCGAAAAAATGCACGGATTTCATTGTGATACCTGCAAATTTTATAAAAAACATTCAAAAAATCTTGAGGTTCTTGAACGTTTTTCTGTTCGTAAAAATAAACTTGAAAAAGAAATTGAAAAACAGCGCGATATATTTTGGAATAAGTTCCTTGCTCACAGAAGCGTTTTAAAAGATATGGGCTACTTGAGAGATGATTATCCGACTGAACGCGGTGTAACAACCTCGCAAATACGCTCTGAAAACGAATTGTTTATTGCAGAAATTATTTTTTCTAACGTTTTGGATAACTTATCACCTTCCCAGCTTGCGGCTGTTGTTTGTGCATTGACAACAGAAGATTTGAGAATAGATATTCCATATCTTCCAATTTCAGAATCTGTAAGAAAGACTTTAAATTTAATAAGAAATGTCAGACGTAAGCTTGAAAAGATTCAAAGCCGTTATTCCGTTGAAGCTCCAATGTATATAAATCCTTATTTCTCATCTTTAATTGAGTTGTGGGTTGAAGGAGCAGAATGGGAAACTATAACAGAACAAATTGACATGGGCGAAGGTGATATTGTACGTTCGTTCAAACGTGTAGTTGATGTTTTAAGACAATTCACAACTATTGCAAATGTTCCTGAAACATTGGTATTTACAGCACGTGAGGCAATTGAAAAAATTCAGCGAGAACCTGTTGATATTGATTAAACTTTTTTATATATTAATTGACATGTATAAGATTTTGCTGTTTAATAAGTGTGTAATATACATTTATTAAACAGAAGGATATGAAAATGATTTCAAAAATTACATTTACTCCACAATCTTTTACTATGCAGAATAATAACTGCTGCGGACCTAAAAAAAGTTTATTAAATTCTTATGAAAAGGGTGATACAATTTCTTTTGGTAATGCAAAAGCGCTTGATACACTTAAAAAAGGTGTAAGAGTTAATAATCCTTTAGTACAAATTGTCAGCAATATGTTTGAAAAATTATCAACAACCAGAACAGGCAATGATTTAGGCACATATATGTCAACAACTAAAAATGCTGATGTTTACCTTCGTGAAACTAAATTAGGTAAAAAAGCACAGTTAACTTTAAGTAATGGTGTTTTTGGCGACAAGTCATATATGAACTTCATAATTGAAAGAGAATCAGGAAAAGTTCCTAAAATAACTTCTTCCGACGAAACAGTTTCTTCAAAAGAAGCTGCTAAAATTGTTCAAACATATTTACAAGATGTTGAATAGCTTATAAACCATATAAACTCATATATTAAGTGCCTTTTCAATATATAAAAGGCACTTATATTTTTTTTCTTTAAAAGTGTATAAAATACTTTATTTAGTTTTGTAAAATCCTTACTGCATAAGGGATTGAAGTATTTGTTAAAATATGTTACAATAGTAGTAGGAAGTTCCTATCTGATTTTAAATTTAGGTTTCCGATGAGTGTTAATCCCCAACCCACTCTTAAATCAAAAAGGTATCCGGTTACTCTAACTTATAGGTGACGTTATGGATACGTTGATTTTGCATGAAAAATTTGATTACCAAAAATTAATTGAAACAACAATTAATGTTTCAATAATCGGGGTTTTAATTTTGTGTCAGGGGCTCGTACCAATCCACGCAGGAAATGCAAAAATTGCTCAAGTTACAGCTCCTGACTTTGATACAGGTCAGCTCAAGGAGAAAATTCTTAATGAAATTTCTCCTGAAGTGCGGCAAAGAAATTTTGAGGAAAAAATAAGGCAGAAATATCCGAAAGCGGCAATCTATGACGTAACAAGCGGGGTAAAGCACATAAAACTTACAAAATACTATGCCGGTAAACCTGTTAGAATAAATGTAGTAGAAGTAGATATGAAACTTGCTAAAGATTTAGAGTTAACTCCGGCACTTTCATCAGACACAACTTTACAAAGCAGAAGAACAATAACCACAATTGCTAAAAATAAAAACGCAGTCGTTGCATTAAACGGTACATACTTTAAGCCTCAAACAGGCGTTCCTCTCGGAACTTTAATGATTAATAAGAAGATGTACACCGGCCCTATTTACGATAGGGTAGCTATGGGGATTTTCGATAACGGATTCGATATTGCCAGAGTTCAGCTTAACGCATCTGTAAGCGGCAGCGGAAAAACTATTCCTGTTAATAACATTAATCAACCAAGAATGCTTTCTACTTACGTACTTGTTTATACTTCAGAATGGGGAAAATATTCGCCATATGCTCCAAAATACGGTATGGGGCTTCAGGTAGTTGAAGGTAAGATTACAAAGGCTTCTGCAAATCCTATTGAAATCCCTCAAAACGGCTACGTAATTTCAGGTCCTAAGAGTGTTTTACAGCCATTACTTGATAAAAAAGATGCTGAAATTATTATAAATACTAACCCTGAATGGAAAAATGTTAAGCATATTATAAGCGGCGGACCTTATTTAGTTCGCAACAGCGAAGTGTTCGTTGATATGACAGCACAAAAACTTGGTGCAATCGGAGGACGTAACCCGAGAAGCGCTATCGGTTACACCGCAGATAATAATTTGATTCTGGTTGCCGTTGACGGTCGTGAAGGAAGTTCTATCGGAATGACATTAATGGAATTGGCTTCCTTCATGCAGTCAATTGGATGTACAAATGCAATGAACCTAGACGGAGGCGGTTCAACAGTTATGTATGTAAACGGTCAGGTTGTTAATAAACCGCAAATGAAGGGCGGAATCCCTCTGTCTAATGCAATAGTTTTATCAAGAACTCCCAAATCTTAGTCATACATCTTTTATTTAAGCCACATTCCTGCACATTCTGTGCAGGTTTTTCTTTTTATATTTATAATAAACCATATTTTTTTTGATCTTCCCATACCTCAGATAAATCAAAGTCCCTGGCTGAAATCCATTTGACTTTATCTTTAATTATTGCACCGTTTTCATCATATTGTGCAATAATTAATTTTTCCGGATCGTCAAAATCTGCAATTACACGTTCTATTTGAACTCCATCTTCATTATATTTGAAGTAGCCTGCAAATTTACCATTATTATCATAGAAAACATCATATTTTTGTATAAATGTTCTTTTTGAAGTTTTTTTGCCGACTTGTGATAAAACCATTTCTTTTTTTTCATTAAATTCTTGTTCTGAAATATTTTTACCATTTTTTTCGTATATATATTCGTTTTTGGATGCATTAAATTTTTTCATAAACTTTTTACCGTTTGGTAATTTGATTACTTCTGTTTCTATTAATTCGTTATTTACTGTATGTCTGCTCTTTCTATATAGCGGCTCTAAACCCCAAATGTCACCGACACTTATGCTTTGTTCATATCTTCCGTCAGCAGGTGATTTCACAGCAGTCAGATGCCAGTCGTTGCCTAATGATTGGTTTAATCTTTTAAATCTGCCTACACGATAAAATTCTTTTGTTTCATCGCTAATTTTATGAGGGAAATGATTTATATGCTTTGCTTTTAAACGATTATAACCTTTTGGAAGAATTGCATCCAATGTATCTTTTCTGATTTTTTCAAATTCTTCGTATGTGATTTTTTCTTTATTAACATCAAGGGAGAGATTACCGTTTTTTTCTATACTTGTTATTTTTTGTTTAAATACATCTCCGTTTGATTTGGTCTGATACATAATCATATTAGAGTAGTCATATATAATTTCAGTTCTTGAATTATTATTTATTTCTTCAAAAACTGATGAGTACAATTTGTTACCGTTTTTGTCTTTTATAAATATAGTTTGGGCTTCACCTTGCAGTTCTTTTCCGTCTGATAATTTTCCTGAGCTGGTAAATTTTCTGACCTCTAATGTGTTACCGTTTTCTAACTTATGCTCATAAGTGTATTGAAAGCCGTCACCAAAATAATCAGCTTTTTTAATAAATGTTTTGCCGCTAGCTTCGCATTCTAAAACATAACCGTCTTTTAATTCTGTTCTCTTGTAATCTAAATTAAGTCTTTCTGTTTTTACTTCCGGATTAATACTTTCTCCGGCAGTATTTATCTCCGGCTTAATCTCAGGATTTGTCTGTGGTTTTGACTGAAGCGTCTGAGTATTTGGGGTTGCTTCGTGTGTTTTATTAGTGTGAGGTGTGTGAAGATTCGATGCTTCTTCTTTAACTGCATTTACACCTTTTCTCCACCAATTATTTTTATGTCCGATAATTCCGATTGCAATTGTACCTGCTAAAACAGTTGCACCAATCATATATTTTGCAGAATTACTTAACTTTTTATCAACAGCTTCGCCTGGTTGTTCTTCCGCTTTTTGTTGTGTCTGCGCTTGAATAATTGTTTTAGCTTTTGAACCGTTTATTTTTTCAACAGACATAATTTCCCCTAAATTTTTAATTATATATTTATTTAAAAACTCAGCAGAAAAAAAATTGCTATTAGTGTCTTACATTTTGATCAACCAGTTCAGATAAATACGGAACATAACTGTATTTGCCTAAAAAAGATGTTACAGCAAGATATATTAATAATGAGTATATAAATATTTGAATAAGTGAATAATCAAACAATAAAGGCATATTTAACAAGAAAGTTATTTGAGCGGTAAGTTTGTTAATAAGCGGAATAAAACTTAAAATGTTTGATACCCAGCCCAAAAACATTGACAATATAACAAAAATCAATGAAATCATTATTGATTGTACAATATGATACAATAAAAACGGTTTTAATCTTGCTTTGGTAAATAAAGTGATTAACAGCCATATAAAACCTGCCATACCCATAGTTAAATAGGAAGCTGCTGCTACAATTCTTTCAATCATATAGGGGGTATCATTTGTTTTCATTATACATTTGCTCCGCTGCGTTTTTTGTCTATATATTCATCTAAAACCTGAGTATAAACAAGTCTGTATTCATCATTTTCCGGAGCAAGATTTATTGATGCACGGTAAGATGCTATTGCCTGTTCTATTTCATTGTTTAAGTAGTGAGCATTTCCAAGCAGCATATAGGTTTCTGCGCTGTTTGGTTTTAGTCTGATTGCTTCTTTATATAAATCTAATGCTAAATCAATACGGTTGTAGTTTGTATAAAGGTTTGCCCTGAGCACCTGTGCATTAATCTCTTTAGGTGCAATAGCTTCAGCGCGTTTATACATTTCATCAGCCATTTCGTGTTCGCCAAATTCAGAAAGTGCAATAGCATAGCAGATATATGCTTTATAATTATCGCCTTCCATTTGTAAAGCTTTTTCAAAGTAATTATAAGCTTTTTCTCTTTCTTTCATCAAAGTAAGAGTATTACCTATGCAAATAGCAACAATTTTGTTGTCAGGGTTTAAAACAAAAACTTTTTTATAAAGTTCCAGTGCAGTTTCATAATCAAAAAGTTTGAAACATACGTTGCCCATATCAACAAGTGCAGTAATATTTTCCGGATCAAGAGATAATGCTTTTTCATAATAAGCTTTTGATTCAACAAAGTCATCGTTGTCTTGATATAACAATGCAATAGCGTTATAAATTTCAGGGTTTGTTGAATTCAAATCAATAGCTCTGTTATAGTAGAATAACGCTTTAGGAAAATTTTTCCATTCAGCAAAGACATTCCCGATATTATAATATATAAGATAGTTTTTAGGATTAATTTCAAGCGCTCTGTTATAATATGATAGTGATTTTCTGAAATCTTTTTCATAGAACCACATAGTACCCATACCGACAAGTGCTTGAACATCATCAGGTTTTATAGTTAAAAGACTTTCCAATACAGACATAACTCTGTCATAATCTTCCATTTGCAAATAAAGTTCTGAAAGTTTATGATAATTATCAATATTTTGAGGGTCTTTAGCCATCGCCATTATTAAATCATTAATTTGTTTTTCTGTTTCTTTAGTCATCTTAACCTGCTCTTTTTCTATCTTATACTTTGACATCTTATATTTTACATTATTTCCAGCATTTTGCAACAGTATTTAGAAATGTAACAGCTTCAAAGAAAAGGCTCCACTGAATTGTGAAGCCGCTTACGTTATTAAAATTCTGAATAATCTTTTGAGATTTCACGCCATTCATCTTCTGCTATGCTGAATGCATTGCTCCAAAATTTTTCAATGGCATAAGTTTCTCTTTCTTCTTTGTGAAGAATATGTACAACTACATCACCGTAATCCAATAAATTCCAACGATTTTTCAAATCATTTTCCATTCTGATAGGAGCACGGGAAAACAGTTCTTTAATTCTTTCTTTTGTGTTGTTCATCAAAGCCTTAACCTGCGGTGTAGAATCACCCGTAACGATTACAAAGTAATCAGCAAGAGATGAAACATTACTTATATTTAAAATGGTAATATCTTTCCCTAGTTTGTCATCAAGTGTTCTTGCAATAACACAGGCTAATTTTTTTGAGTCTAATTCTTCGCTCATTTATTTTTCCTTTAAAATCTGTCACTATAAGTTTTATTATAATAACATAAACTATTTAAAGAAGTAAATAATCTGATTGGAGAAAGACTTTCTATTAAAATAATTATGCTTCAATTTCATCAATACGGCGTTTATGTCTTCCGCCTTCAAAACCTGTTTTCAGCCAAATATCAACAATATCCAAAGCTAAGTGTTCACCAATAACTCTTTCGCCCAGACATAAAACATTTGCATTGTTGTGAGCACGTGAAACTCTTGCAGAATAAGTATCTCCGCACAATGCTGCTCTGATACCTTTTGATTTGTTTGCGGCAATAGACATACCGATACCTGTTCCGCAGACAAGGATGCCTCTGTTAGCTTCACCTGAAGCGATTTTAGCTGTAACTTGTTTTGCTATATTCGGATAATCACATGATTCTCTTGTGTAAGTACCTAAATCAATATATGGTATATCTCTTGATTTTAAATATTCGATAATTTGTTCTTTGTAGTGAAAACCACCGTGATCCGAACCAATAGCTACTTTTAAGTCTTCCATATAACCCCCTGTTTATGTACAAATGTTCTTTAATTAAGAACTACTTTATAATTATACACTTTTTTTTAATACTTGAAAAGTTTTTGTAAATATAATTTACGCAAAAAAAAACTCCCCGAAGGGAGTTTTTTAATTTAATGCTTGATTAACTTTAGTCATAACTTGGTCAAATTTGTTTTGAGGTACTAATCCCGTTGATATACTTAATAATTCCTGTCTTAATGATTCTTTTTGGTTATCAGGTAATTTTGATGTATTGATTTTTTGTAATACCCCACCCATTGTATTTTTTCTTGCTGTGCTCATTGACTTATTAGCTTCTATATTCTTTTGGATTGTATTTGTACTTGTTGAGCTACTTTGTGAGCTTGCTGCAGTTGTTGTGCCGCCTTTTCTCAATCTTACCATTTCTTTTATAACTTGTTGTCTTAAATCTTGAGGTACTTGGTTTGAATCGGTTATTGTTTTACCGTTTTGACGATATGTAACTTTTGAACCGTCTGACCAAACTACTGCGGTAAATCCGTCTTTGCCTGATAATTGAGTTCCGTTTGCATATTTATCATTTAATTGTTTACCTGTTGCTGAGTCGTATTGGTGATAAGTGCCGTCTGCTGCTTTTCTGCGTTCTCTTGTTGAATGACCTTCAACTCTTTTCTTAACAACTGTATTAGTTCCATCAGCATTTTCTTTTAAAACTTGTACATTATACTCTTTTTCCATCCATTCTTTAGTTGGAACATCGAGTTTTGATACGTCTGCGCCGTCTTTTAATGTACCGTCAGCGTTGAATACACTCGGGTTTTTCTTTATCACTGTTGCTAACAATTCTTTTTTATCAGCATCGGTTATAACATTTCCTAATTTAGTGCCTAATAAGTTATTTACTAATTCCTGTGCAGGGTTTTTACCTGCTTTTTGTGCAGCTTCAAGTTGAGCTTTTTCAGCTTTTAATTCTTGTCCGTCATTAACAGCTCTGTACCAACCGGCAGGAGTGCCTGTACCTGTTCTTGTAGCTGTATTAGGTTTATTTCCGCTGCCCGGTGTTTGAATATCCTCAGGTGTTTCAGTCGGAGTTTCAACTGTTTCGTCAACTTCGTCTAAAGGTGTTGTCGAATTATTATCTTTGTTTTTAGCTTTGTTGATTTTGTCTATTAAATCTGTGACATTATCTGCTTCAACATCAATTCCGTCTTTATTGTAGTGATATGTAATCTTGCCGTCTTCATCAACCGAAACTGTGTATCCGTTATCTTTTGTCATACCTAAGCTGTCAAGAGTTTTTCTGGCTTGATCCAATTTACTTGGTTCTTTAGGTGTTTCTTCTTTTTTAACTTCTGCCTTTTCTTCTTTACCGCCGGCACCTTCAGTTTTTTGACCGCCGCCGATTCCGAACATACTTAAGATTCCGCCCAGCAAGGTAGAACCTAATCCGATACCCATCATCCAGTTCATGAACTTATTACTTCCGCCGTTATTACAGCCGCAGTCATAACTGTTACTATAACAGCCGCCACCGCCAATAATATTATTATTGACAATTGTTGTGCTGCTTGGGAAGACATTTACTCTGCCCATGCCTCTGAACTGTCCTGCTTTTAATCCATAATTAATCGGTCTGCGTCCGCCTCCGGACCAGCCTGTGATATCATAGATGCCCATGTTGGTATCTCCGTATTTTTATACTCTTATATATATAAAGTATATATAAAGTAAATAATTGCTTTTTCCGATTTTTCTTGTTACATATCTTTACAAACTATATCTTTTGTATATATCATGATTATGCCCAAAAAGAAGCCTCTCTATGCAGGAGAGGCTTCAAATGTAAATATAAATAAGTGCAAACTTTTTAATGGCTTATAAAGTTTTAAGTTTTATATTTTTCGCTGATAACTTTATCGTATTCAGCTTCTGACATTAAGTGATTTTGGAGGACATATGCTTTTGATAATTTATTTTTTCCTGATATAAAATCAGATTTTAAGTCAGATATTCTTTTGTTTGTTTTTGTAATTTCGCCTTGTTTTGTAATTCCGTTTTTTGCTTCTTTAATTAATGCTTTCAATCCGTATTCAGAAACACCGTTAGCGGTTATTGTATCGCCTGAGTGGGGTTCGGTAATAGAGTTTGTTTCTGATTTTTGAGTGTTAAATTTAGCACGTCCGACTTTTAAATCAGGAGTTTCGCCATTTGCGTAAAATCTTGAAGTAATGGTTGATACTCTGTCTGTATCGTGTGCAACTGCTGTAATATTATATCTTACATTGCCGTTATCATCTAAATATATTTCATTTATATTATTTTTTATATAATTCTTTTCTTGTGGTTCAAGTTTGTCAAATCCTGAGCTTTTTAATATATTATCTAAAGTCTTATCAAAATCTTTGTCTGATTTTTCTATACTTGCGCCTTTTTTAAGAGCAGTTTCTGATGCTTCTTCTTGCTTATTTGCTGCATCAGCAGGTTTCTTCTTATCAGCTGCTGTTGTATCATCAGTTTTCTTTTTGGAAGCAGAGTCTGCATCAGATGAAGTCTTTTTCTTGTTTGCAGCCTCAAGTTCTTCATCTGTTGGTGTTTTGCTATGTGATAAATCTGCTTTATCGGATTTAGATTCTTCTAACTCTTTTATTTGTTTTTTAGCAACTTCAAGTTCATCTTCAAGGCTTTTAACTTTAGCAGAAAGGTCCATGTTGCTTGTATATAAATTATTATAATTGTAGTTTCCTGAATATCCCGGATATATTCCGCCTGTACCTCCCATGCCATACATATTGTTCATTCCGCCGAACATGCCAAAGCCTCCGCCAAGACCGCCGAAATTCATTGCTCCTCCGCCGAATAGGTTTGACATAAAGGAATTGGCAACGTTGAAGCCTGCCATCCACTGGAACATATTTCCGCCTCCGCCGCAGCAATGATGGTGTGGAGCACGCATCATAGGCATTCCGCCGATAATATTATTATTTACAATAGTAGTTCTTCCTCCGCCCCAAAAAGTTCTGGGACCGCCAAGATATTGATAAAATGAAGGCATATTTTATCTCCTTAATATCATATATTATAAATATATAAAGTATATACTATTTAAATAATTGCCTAATTATAAAATTCTTGTGTAATAATTCTTAATATTATATGTCAAGTCCGCTGAAAAGCTCTAAGGAGGTTACTTTATTAAGCTTAGGATAATCATTAATTTTATGAGTTTTTATAAAATCTATTGTTTCATTTCTTGCTGTTTCAAGGATTTTGGCATCTCTTACAATATCTGAAATAATCAGATCAGGCAATCCGCTTTGACGTGTTCCTAAAAACTCCCCGGGACCGCGGAGCTGTAAATCTTTTTCTGCAATAACAAAACCGTCATTTGTTTGTGTCATTATATTCAGTCGTTCGCGTGTTTCCTGTGATTTTGAAGCTGTGTGAAGAATACAGTAAGATTGCAAATCACTTCTGCCGACACGTCCTCTTAACTGATGAAGCTGAGAAAGTCCGAAACGTTCTGAGTTTTCAATAAGCATTACAGTTGCATTAGGCACGTCGACTCCGACTTCTACAACTGTTGTAGAAACAAGAATGTCATATTTTTTGTCTTTAAAATCTACCATAACCTTCTCTTTTTCATCATTTTTAAGTTTGCCGTGCAAAAGCCCGATTTTAAATTGCGGGAAAACTTCTGTCTGAAGTCTTTCAGATTCTATGGTTGCTGCTTTTGCAGACAGAGTTTCACTTTCTTCAATAAGCGGATAAACTACATAAGCCTGACGTCCCTGTTCAATTTCTTTTTTTATGAGTTCATATACACCTCTGTGAGATGTAACAAGCGAGGTTTTAATAGGTTTTCTTCCTTTTGGAAGTTCGTCAATAATGGTTAAATCCAAATCACCATGAACTGTAAGCGCTAATGTTCTTGGTATAGGCGTAGCTGTCATTGTAAGCATTTGAGGATTTTGTGATTTTTTCTTTAATACATTGCGCTGTTTTACGCCAAAACGGTGCTGCTCATCCACAACAATTGCCCCGAGGTTATTAAAGTCAACATCTTCCTGTATAAGAGCATGAGTTCCTACCGCAATATTCATCTGACCGTTTCTTAAGTCTGTACGGAATTTTTCTCTTACTTTCTTTCCCTGACTTCCTAAAAATAAACCAACACTAATTCCCATAGGAGTCAGCCAGTGCTGTAAGTTATAGTAATGCTGTTGCGCAAGTATTTCAGTAGGTGCCATAAGCGCTCCCTGATAACCGTTTTCGACACCTGCAAGAAGCATAATTGTTGCTACTACTGTTTTACCGCTGCCTACATCTCCTTGCAACAGGCGTGCCATAGGAATGTCAGAATTTAAATCATGAAGAATTTCATTTACTGCTCTTTTTTGACCTCCTGTTAATTCAAATGGTAAATTATCAATAAATTTTCTTACCAATCCTTTTTCATCTATTTTAAGTGAAAGTGCCGAGTGGGTTTTGGTATTTTCTTCACGAAGTCTTACAAGCTTTAGCTGTACCAAAAACAGTTCTTCAAAGATAAGTGAAAATCTTGCCTGTTCTAAGAGTTCAAGGGTTTCAGGAAAATGAATCTGCTCAACAGCAGTTTTTTTATCTAACAGACCGTATTTTTCTCTTATAAAGTCAGGTAAAACGTTCTCAATTTCATTTTTATACATTTGTATTGCGTTGAAAATTGCGCGTCTTAGAACTTTTATGCTTAAGTCTTCGCAAACAGCGTAAATTGGTACAATTCTTGCAAGATTTAAATTAGAATTACTGTTTTCAAGAAATTCGCCTGTCATTATAGAGTAATTAGGCTTATCAACAGTAAGCTTTTTATCATAATTGTTTAATTTAACCGTGCCCGAAAGCATTATACCTGCGTTAACAGGAAACTGTGCTTTAACTCTTTCCAGCATAAATCTGTTAGACTTTGCCTGAAAGAAACTCAAATCTATACGCCCTGATTCATCTGCTACTGTAACTTTTACGACAGAAAGTTTATTTTTTGTATTAAACGCGGAAACAGATTTGATATATCCGAATATAGTAGTATTTTCGCCTTCTTTCAAGTCTTTAATAAGAGTTCTTGTAGAATAATCAATATGCTTTTTAGGAAAATACATCATTAGGTCGTTTGCTGTGTAGATTCCTAATTTGTTCAATTTATATGCAACTTTCGGACCTACCCCTTTTATATACATAACGTCAGTATCTTTTGCAGGTTTCAGTTTGCCTTCGGGAAGCGGTTCGTTATTTTGAGGCTGAGTTTCAGATTTGAGAACCTTTATCAGCCTGTCAATACTTTTTCTGCGTTCATTGACATTATCAAAGGGATAGTGCTCGAAAGTTTCAATTATTACTGCCCATTTGGGATTTTTTTTAGACAGTTTGTAATATTTTTTTGCTTCGTTTTTGATAAAGCTTGAGAAAGCCTGAGTTTTGCCGTGTATATCAATATAACGGTGTTTAATTTCAACCTCAATAGCTTTTTTCAGCTGCTCAACATTATCTATCATAAATTAATTTTAACACAGCATTTAAAATAGGTTAAATTGTTAAAATTAATATGTCATTTGCCAGTTATCATTTAGAATTTTTCCAAAGCAGCCTTGATGAGTGTATGTTGTGGCTGATGCGCATGAGGTATCAGCTGCTCTGATTGCCTGTATAGAATCCCCGTCGCAAACTCCCTGTGTTCTGCATGCAGGAGAAACTTTTGGCAAATCAATCACGCCGTCATTCCAATATGTCATAAGAAATGCATCTCTGCCGATAATATTCGGTCCTTTTTTTCCGTTAACGTCTACAAAAATGTATCCGTAATTTGAAGAATAGCCGCCATAAGAATAACCGTAGCAATTAACATTATCTAAGCATATTTGAGCTCCGCTTGCAACAGTAGCACACGCTCCGCATGCCCAATCGCCTTTGTAAGCATAATCTGCACCGTTAATATTTTTGTAATTTACGTTTCCCCAAGGGGTTTCGCTCAAATCCAATTCTCCGATTTGTACCACTTTAAAATGGTTTTGCAGAAAAGGTTTAATATTTGTTTGAGTTCCTAATCCTGCTTCACGTAAATCAATGGCATTGTTTTCTGTTACCACTTGCACAAAAGCCTGCTGTAACTCATTGTATACCTTATGTAACTGTGTAACATAAGATTGCCTTTGATAATTTTGTACCAAAGACGGAACTGTCATAGCAGAAACTACACCAATAATGCCGAGTGTGACCAATACCTCAGCAAGTGTAAAACCTTTTAACCCTTTATTTCTTAATGGTTTTGCGGGGGGGGGGGGGCAACCCTTAATGCTTCTTTGACCATAAATAAGCCTCCTTTTATACCATGTTCATTATTTACGATTTTTTTGACTTTGTCAAGGTCAGCTTAAACGCAAAACTTCATAAATATCCATTTTTTTAGCTTTGCCGCGAATAGTTACGTCAGCAATTTTTATAACATCTACAATGTCGCTTACGTGTGAATATGTTGAACTGCTTATTAACATATTTGTTTTATAAACTTTATTATAACTTTCAATACGGCTTGCAAGGTTTACCATGTCACCTATAACCGTATACTCAAGTCTTTTTTCGGAACCAATGTTGCCTACAAATGCTTCGCCTGTATTAATCCCAATTCCGATTTCGATTTTAGGTTTGCCTTCAAACAACCATTTATCCTGAAGCTGTTCTACTTTTTTAAGCATTTCGCAAGCACATTTGACGGCGTTTTGCGGGTGATTAATATCTTGTATGGGTTCTCCAAAAATTGCCATAACAGCATCGCCGATAAATTTGTTAATTACACCGTTGTATTTAGTAATAATAGGTTCAATTTCAGAGAAATATTCGTTTAAGATAACTGAAACTTCTTCTGCTGTCATTTTTTCACTCATGCTTGTGAAACCTCTGATGTCGGCAAATAAGACCGTTACGTTGGCTTTTTTCCCGCCAAGCCTTATATCATCAATATTTTGAACAACATTTTGCATAATGTCCTGAGAAAGATATTTTCCCATTGCATTTTTTATTTTTTCTTTGTTTCTGCCTTCCTGAATGAATTTGTAAGAATATCCGAAAATCATTGTAACAAGCTGAATTGCAAGCGGTGTTATAACGTTTGGCGCAATACCGTTTCGATAGCAGATTATGGTAAATATAAAATAGATAATGCCGATTGATATTAAAAGCAAAATTGATTTAAATATGGAAAATTTGCTTATTATTATAAATGTTGCAATGCTTAAGAGAATAATTACAAATAAATCCTGCTTTAGCGTAGTCTGTTTTATAAATTCATTGTTTATAAGGTTATCAAGATTTGTTGCCTGAATATCAACCCCCGGATGACGTTGTAAAATCGGAGTCGGAAGTGCATCTTCCAGCGCAAGTCCTGCTCCTCTGGCGTTTGCTCCGACAAAAACTATTTTGTCATTTAATTCGGAAGGCTCTATAATAGGTCTTTCACCTTTTTTAATACTTTCAAGCGAATCTATAATATCTATTGCAGAATACTTTTTGTGAGTATATTCAGAACCCGAATGTTTTTTATAATACCTTATAAAGTTCTGTACTCCGGCAGCAGATGTATCTGTCGGCACTGTTAAGTTTGTTTCATCAACAAACAGATTGTTGTGATTTAGGGTAACTTTATTGGTATTATTCAAAAGCATATACATTCTTAATGCAAGTGATGGATAATAGTTTTTATCAACAGTTATTACTGAATCATAACGTCTTAAATACCCGTCATAATCCTGATTAATATTTACGGAACCTGCGTATTTAACAGCATTAAAATATTCTGTCGGGAATTTTGATATGCTGTGATATATTCCGAAATTATTATTTTTTCTTTTATCCGTTACATCTATACCGAATTTTTCATTGAATTTTTTTATATATTCAAAATCGGCATCTTTCTGCTCAAGCGGGCTGAAACCTACTACAACATTATCTATACCGTGAAGCGTATCAAATAAAACTTTATCTGATGCTTTATCTTCAGATGAAGATAATATAGCATCATACCCTATTATTTTAGGGCTGGAGTATGTGTTTAAATATTCGAAAATCTTAGCATATAAATCTCTTTTCCAAGGCCACCTGTGTCTTTCTATGGATTTGTCGTCAATAACTATTACTGCTATTTCTTCTGAGCCTGTCTTATATGCAGAGAAATTTTGCGCCATAAAGTTGTATACTTTTGGCTCAAACGCATACCAGGAAACTATTATTAAAAATGCTGACAATATAATGTGGAAAATCACAGAATATATAAAAAATGTTTTTGATTTAATAAAAGTTTTTAAATTAGCCATACTTCTCCCTAATCTTTATTTTATGATATAATAAATTTTGAAAAAAGGATAGATTATGACAGAAAATTTAATTAATGTGCTATCTGAGGAGAAAATTTTTCCAATATTGAGAACAAATGAACCTCAAATAGCAATAGATAGAGCTAAGGCACTAATTGACGGCGGAATTAAGGTTTTAGAAATAAATGTTGAAAATCCTTCATTGTTTAAAGCAATAGAAGAAATTTCAAAATATGCAAATGTATGTGCCGGTGGTATTATTACATCTATGCAGGCAGATGCTGCAATTTTATCGGGGGCAAAGATGATTTCTGCACCGATATTTTCTATGAATCTTGTAAAAATTTCTAAGGATAAACAGATTCCTTACATTGCAGGTGCTACAACAGCAAATGAAGCTTACAAAGCTTGGAAATCACGTATTCCTCTTATAAAAATCTATCCTATTACTGCTATGGGCGGTGCTATGTATGTTGAAGATTTATTAAGACCAATGCCGTTTCTTAATATTATGCCTTTAGGCAATGTTAAGCTTTCTGAAGTAACTTCTTATATAAAAGCAGGAGCTTCAGTTGTGGGTATAGGCAGAGATTTATACGACGGGTATTCTTTATCTGAAATTACGCAGCGAGCGAAAAAAATCGTAACGGAGTTAAAAGGTTAGTATGGAATTAGATATCATCACCATTGGTGAAAGTTTAATAGAGCTTTCAACGAATGCAAAAATGTCGCAGGCCGGCTGCCTTTATAAATATTACGGCGGTGATGCAATTGCTACGGCAATAGCTGCTTTGAGAATGGGTTCTAAAGTCGGATTTGTTACAAGAGTAGGTAATGATGCTTTTAAGGATTATTTACTTGACAGCTGGCAGGCAGAAGGACTTGATATTTCTCAAGTTAAGCTTACTGATGAACCTAATGGAATGTACATAGTTGCAAGACCTTCAATACAGGAAAAAGAAGTTGTTTATTACAGAAAGAAAATTGCATCTTCAAAATTATCATTGGAAGATATTGATATTGAATATTTAAAAAAAGCAAATGTAGTTTACGCTTCAGGAGTAACCCAGTCATTATCGCCGTCAGCAAATGAAGCTGTTGAAACAACTTTCAGACTGGCAAAAGAAAACGGTATTACAACGGCATACGACCCGAATTACTATTCGGCAATATCTACGCCGGAAGAAGCAAGAGAATCTTTTAACAGAATATCTTCATATATTGATATTTTGTTTATGAGCACAAAACATGACACGATTAACATTCTTGATATAGATTCTCCGGAAAACATTATAAAAAAACTGTGGGATATGGGTATATCTACAATTGTGCTTAAAGCAAGCGATAAAAACGGTTATTACACAGGATACAACGGTAATATTGTTTTCACGGAATTCTATACTAACGATGTTATAGATACAACTTGTTCCGGGGACACATTTAACGGCGGATTTTTACATGCGCTTACTCACGGATTTACTCCGTTTGAAGCTGCCAAATTTGCTTCAATTGTTGCAGGTTTGCAGGCAAAGGGTATCGGTGCGATAAAATCTATACCGTATAAAGATGAAGTTTATTCAATTTACAGAGGAAATAATGGCTAAAGTTTTAATTTCCGGATATTATGGGTTTAAGAATTTTGGAGATGAAGCTATTCTTTCTGTTTTAGTAACCCATTTGAAAGAAGTAGGTGCAGATATCACTGTATTATCTTCAGACACAGAATATACTGCCCAAAAATATTCAGTAAATTCCGTCAGAAGCTTTGATATGGTAAATGTACTTAAAGAAATTCAAAACACTGATGTATTAATTTCAGGCGGTGGAAGCCTGCTGCAAGATGTAACAAGTTTAAAAAGCCTTGTTTATTATTCTTTCATAATAGCTCTTGCTCTCCTTTTAAACAAAAAAGTCATAGTATTTGCACAAGGAATTGGACCTGTTAACAATAAATTTGCCCAATTTATAGTTAAAAACTTATTAAAACAATGTTCTTATGTTACAGTGCGTGATAATGACAGTTTAAATCTTTTAAATAAATGGAATGTTAAATCCGAACTCGTTTGCGATCCGATTTTCTCTTTAAAATTGCAGCCCGAAGCTGAAAACGGAGTTGTTGGCATACAGCTGCGTGATTTCAAAACTATGAATTTGAATCTTTTACATAAACTTGCGCTTCTTGTAGTAACTAAGTTCAGTGATAAAAAAGTCGAGATATATTCGCTTCAGGAAAGTTTAGATTTGGAGCTTTGCAAGCGCTTTGAGTCAATTCTTCATGCTTTTAATCCTGATTTAAAAACTGAAATAGTTACCGATAATATAATTGAAAAAATTTCCGGATTAGAATATTTGATTGCAATGCGTTTTCACGCTGTTCTTGTGGCTTTGAAATGCGGTGTAAAGACTTGTGCAATTAATTACGATATAAAGGTTGAAAAACTTGCTCAAGAAGCTTCTATCCCTCTTATTTCAATGAATGCTCAAGAAAATCTCGAAGAAGTTTATTTGAAAATGTCAAACCTTAACAAGAGTGACCTGCTAAGGTTTGCTGAAACAAAAAAGTTTAATTGGGAAAACTTTGATAAATTATTTATCCTTGCCGAATAATTGTGTGTAATTTGCTCTGACTTTATAATCAAATTCGTTGGTTTGATTTTGCGACATTAAGCTTGACCATTTTGCAAAATCATTTGACTTAATTTTACCGTCAAGATCTTTCTTATCACCTGCGCTTATATCAGAATCAAGAGTTGCCATAACAGCAGCTAATTCTTTCCAGTCAGCATATCCGTCACCGTTTTGGTCTATTTTACCAAAAGCTGTTTGGGCTGTAAGTTTGGCTTTGGCTTTTGTTGTGTCTGAAGCATCTGACGGTAATTTAGAAATTTCATGCTCAACAAATTCTTCTAAAGTAACTTTACCGTCTTTATTGCCTTTTGAAGTATCAATTTCTGCACCGTAAGATTTGCCTAAGCTGCTGACAGCTTCTCTGTATTCATCTGCGCACTTGGTTTTGTCATCCGGATCGCTATATTTATCAATAATTGTAAATTCTTTATCTTTTACAACATTTCCTTTTTTATCAACCATTTCATCGGTAACTTTGTCAAAAGCTTTTCCTTTTTCAGTACTTTGGCCTTTTTCAATATTACCTGCATATTCAGCCTTTGTTTTTTGTAATGTTTGGGCTGCTTGCATTTGTGCCTTTTGCTGTGCTGATATTGCATATTGTGCAGCAGCCTGATCGTATAAGCTTGCGCCCCAGGCAAAAGCTGCTTGCTGCCCCATAGCTGTTGCGTAAGAGTTGTTGCCGCAGCCGCCATTCATCCAGGTTACACCAAGAGGATCGTTAATTCCTCCGCAATAACCTCCGTAAGAAAAACCGCCGTAACCGCCTCCGCAGCCCCAAATGCTATTGCCGCAGCCGTTGTTCATGCTTTTCAATGCTATTCCTGTCATGGCAGTTTGGGTTAAACCTGCACCAAGCTTTGTAAACATGTTGGCAAATTTTTGAGTTAAACTTACGTCAGACATTATACTCTCCATTGTTATATACTATATATATATTAAGTAAATAACTAGCGAAAAATTGCTTTATATCTACTCCCTTATTCTTTTATTCCCTTACACAGAAAGAGTTTAGCCTATATTTAATATTTCGTAACAAATGAAATGATATAAAAAAAGAACTCTTTCGAGTTCTTTTAAAAATGCCCTGGGCCAGACTTGAACTGGCACTGGGTTTAACCCCAACCGGATTTTAAGTCCGGCGCGTCTACCGATTCCGCCACCAGGGCAGAGCATTTATTTAGTTTTCATTACCACTGCGCAATCGGTAGTTTCTCCCTCCCCTCCATTTTTTAATACTTAATTAAAAAACGGAGTCCTTGCCACAGGGCAGAGCATTTCAGTACATTTATATTATGACAAATATAATTTATTGTCAACAATTTTATTTTAAGGAGTATAGCTCCAAATAATTTTCAAGTTCAGTAACTTTTTCTGAAATATTTTTTATCATTCTGGTTAATTCTGTTTTAATAAATCGTTCATTATTGATTCTGACTTTACCGAAAAGAGGCGGATAGATAATGTTTTGCAGGAATAAATTTTTAAATGATTTTATATCCTCATAATCGGTTAAATCAATAATTTCGTGCAAATCACATAAATCTGTAAACAACTCACCCAATTGAGATTTGGCTTTTGCAATATTGTTCGATGATATTAATTTATTTATTTTTGTAATGTGATTAAGTATTATTTGATAATTGTCTTTTATTTTTGATTTTTTTGCAGGAAGTATTTTCTTAAAATATTCCATTGTCTGTTCATAACCGATTTTCATTAATTCATTACGCTTATTTGCGCTTATATTAAAATCGACAACAACAACATCACCTGTGTTTAAAACAAGGTAATCAAATTTATCTTTGTTAGCATAAATATTTGTAATAAATGATGTAGACATTGCTGTCATGCAACTGTAAACAGCATTTGCATAGTCTAAGCCCGAGAGATTGTTATTGTTGTCATCATAATATCCTTCAAGCCTGAATTCCAAAATTCTTTCATCATTTAGCAAAAGATTTTTGGATAATTTCCACATCGGCCAGCTTTTTTGCAAATCACCGTCAACAAGAATAGTTTTATTGTATTCAATAGGTTTCATTAATCCAGGCATACAACAGGAAATTCTAATTGCTGACGCTATTTCAAAATCAGGAGTTTCGTATCTTGAAAATTCCTTACACTCAAAGTTAGATAAATTTGTTGTAATAATTACAAGGTTTTTGTCTATATCTTTAAATGTTACTGATCTGTTAGAACCTTTTTTATATTTTTCACCGTAAAATTTTGATTCGATTAAATCTCTAAGCCAATCTAAAAAGACTTCTCCTTTGCTCAAAGCAAAAACAGGACCTAAGCCCAGAGAAATATCACGAAACAAATCAAAATTAACTTTCAAAAATATTTCTTTCAACTCGGCAGAATTGTAACCTACCGCTAATAATGCCGCAATAATTGAGCCTACGGAAGAACCCGCTAATGTTGTTGGAGAAATGCCTAATTCTTCAAGAGCCTTAACAGCTCCGATATATGAAACACCTCTGATAGCACCGCCGCCAAACAAACATGTATATTTAAAACTTTTATTCATATTGTAATTATATCCTTAATTAAAATTTATGCCTGTATTAAATAGTGTATTTTTATAATAATTTATATCATTTGTCGGCATTTTAAATTTTTCTGACGCTTTGTCTTTAGGAACGAAAACTCCAAATATTTCGCCTTCGTATACAAGTTTCCAGTCATTTGATGCTTTTAAAACATTATAAATCGGATAGTAGTTTTCAATTATTATTATATCGGGCGGGAAATATTCTAATATTTCTTTCCAGTGCGGGTATGCAAGGCAGAATTCTTTTAGCATTGGAACCATATAATCGTAATAAACTTCTTCATATCTGCCATCCATAAAAATTAAGTTATCAGGATAAAGCTTATATGAAACATAGCTTCCCAGTCCGAAGTTTACCAGTATTCTGCCTTTCAAATTATTTATCTTAACAAATTCAACTTCTTTTACCGGATAATTTTTCAATCCTACCGGTAAAGAGATTTCCTTTGCGCTTAATGTGAATATTGAAACTGCTATCAAAAGAATATATACAGCTTTGTCTTTCCATTTAGGCAACTCAACATTTCCAATTAGCTTGTAGAAATCTTCATAAATAAAACAAACAGAAGCAATTGCAAAGAACGGAAGCAGTTTAACATGACTTATAGCAAGGTATAGTGTTGACAAAAGTACGATATATTTCACTTTATCAGCATTATTGTACCACTGTTTAAAGCCTTCTGATTTAATGTTTTTAAATATATAAACGGATTCAACTGCTAAAGAACCGAGCATGAACACCTTAAACGGTATTTGTTTAAATAAATGGTACTTTGAAAATAATCCCCACCATTCAACAATGTGGGTTCTTTCCATCGTATTTGCCATTAAAAGGAATTTAATATATTCATATCCCCACGGATTGATAAATAAGGTAATAGCTGAAATAACAAGGGTTAAAAGGTATTTTTTGTATGGTCTGCGGTTTAAAAACTCTCCAAGCGCATACATTCCCATAAGCCCTATACCTGCAACAACACCTCCGTGAATGTTATTCCAAAGAATGGTTATAAGAGGGATAAGAAATAGTGGTTTGTTATTTCCTTTTCTTGCGAGTTCAAAAATATAAATATATAAAGTAAAGAATAAAAAGCTGAACATATGGCATCTTACTGGGCAATTAAAGTTATACATGACTGCCATAACTGCAAAAAAGTAAAACAGAATGTTATAAGGCGATATATTTGAGCGAACCTTAATAACTTTTGATGCTATAAAAAATATTGCGAAAAATAAGACAGACTGGAGAAATATCAAGCTTTGCGGTCCGAAATATTTTAAGAAGAAATAAAATATTACGCCCGAACCCCATTCATGATCCCACCAAGTATGCACAGGCGTATAAGATAAAAAGTCCGCTTTTAATACATGCCCGCCGTCAATAACACCCATGCCTGCTATAAGACGAGCCCATATATCATAATCAAAATAATCGGCAGTAATTGTAAATGCCAAAATAAGTAAAAATAGTGTTATATAAAATAAAGCAGCTTTCTTCATAAATAAATTCTAGCATAAAAAAAGACCGTCATTTAAACGGTCTTTTTTATTGTTCTTTTAAATTATTAAGCAGCAACTGAACCTTTAATTTCACGAATTAAATATTCAGCAACCCATTCAAAATCTTTGTTGCATTCAGCCGCTTTTTCAAGATATTTAACGGAAGCATCGCCTATTCTGATTAAAGTCATAGCAACAACACCTCTTTTAATACCTCTTACAACTTGTAATTCATCAACAAGTTGAGGTAATACTGAAGTTCCGATATTAACTAATTTATTTTCTAATTCATTTTTAGTTGAGTTGTCTGCGTTTTCTAATTTTGAAAGAATTTCGTTAACTGTTTCCATTATATTTATCTCCATTTATCTAATCTATGTTATGATTATAAACTAAAAAACAGCACAAATTTGATTTCCTTACATAATCTTTATATCGTATAAAGATTATCATACATTAATATGAAGAAAAAAATATAAATAAAATAAAAAAGCAGGTATAACCTGCTTATAGTGTAGTGTGTAGAAAGTTTAGTTAACTGTATAACTTAAATGTTCTTTCAATGTTTTTATCAATTGCTGACTTAATTGAGTCATATTCAGTCTGCAATGAATTGTGTTCTGTATCGATATTTTTCAATTCCATATCATAACGTTTGTCTTTATTTTCAATTTTGTTCATCGCAGCTTTATATTCAGCTTCTGCTTTTGTAATTGCTGCGGTATTTGTTTGTTCTGTAATATCACTACAATTTGAATACATAACAGTGTTCCAGGTATATGTTGAATCAACCTGTTCCATAGTTACTAGTCCGCTTTCAAAAGCAAACTGCATCCATTCGCTGCTTGACGCTAAACCATCCTGTAATGCTTTATAGCCGCCGCTTGTCATACGATTGAATAAGTTAGTATACCATTGAGCTTTTGCATCACCGTTTTCGTTATAAGAATCGGTTGGTTTTGTTGAGTCAATCCATGCAAATTTAGGTTCACCGTAAGTGTCCATGATGTTATCAAGAATTATTACGTTGGCAATAGGTCGGAAATCCTCTAAAGCCTGACCTGTCAGATTTGCCATTAACCATTCAAAGTTGCCAAGATTTGCATAATCTTCAAAAGGAAGTGTATTTGAACCGAACAGCACCATTTCAAGTTTTTTTGCAGCTTCTTCATAAGCTGTATATTCAGGACTGTCTGTTCCTCTAAATTCAGGTAAACTTGGGTTCCATACAGAATATACAGAAGTATACAGTGAATTAATAACGTTCAAGCCAACCTGTTTCATTGTATCAAGTGTAGGAGGAACATATTCTGAAACTGTAAATGATGATACAGAGCCGGTTTCTGTTGTAGTGCCGTCTGAGTTATCAGTAGTAGTTGTACCGCTTAATGATGTGTCAAAGCTTGGTAAAGTATATTTTACATCACCAAGTTCAAAAACAATATTGCTTCCGCTGTTAGTAACAGATGGTGTAAAGCTGTTATTATTACCTTCATCATCAGTTGTTGTAACTGTATAACCGCTATAACCTGATGCACCTTTGTTTGCACTGACAACCATTTTACTTCCGTCTGCGGTAGTAAATGTCATGCTTGAAGATGTAACACTTCCTGAAGCATCTTTGTTATGTGTCATAGTAAGAGTGCTGTTAGCATTTGTATAATTAGTTGTACCGTTTTTGGCAGAACTGATTTGTGATTGTAAATCTTTGAAATATGTTTTTGAAGCACTTTTACCATTTACGTTGTCAAAGTAAGCTCCTGTTCCGTCGCTGTTTACGTGAGCAAGTTTTTCAGCCTGAGATACAAAATTAGACAGGTTGTCAAGATAGCCTGCAATAGCGCCTGCATCAGTTGCACCTGAAATTTGCTGTTGAAGTGTATTGAGGTTTGTACCTGAGCTGGTTGTTATGCTTTCTAATTTAGTTTTCATGTTATTTGCAATTGTTAATGACCATGCATCATAAGCAGTGGTATAATTAGCCAGCGCACTTGAATATTCATAATATTTTGTTCCCTGGATAGTTGTATTGTAACCTTCAATGCCTTTTTCTTCATTTCCTAAGTATGCTTCTTCCAGTTCTTCAGCAGTCATGCCTGAAGATGCATTAATAGGATTGCCTGAAGAATCGTACTGACCTGTCATGTATGGAATTGTTTTATCTCCTACATCTTCGTACTGCTTCAAGTTATCAAAGAAAGTTGTTTCATATGACAATCCGTAGGCTTCCAGGAATTTATCAAGGTTACCGTTTGCATTTTCAAAATTAATTGCATCTCTTTCTGATACCAGCAATCTTCCAGACATATCAGAAATACCATACTGGTTGTTGTATTGATTATAAGATGTCAATGCATTAAATGTTAATTGTTGATAACTTGCGTTGTTATCAGCATCATAATTTGTAAACATCATTTGGGCATCATTCAAGGCAGTTACATAAGCTTCACTTACCTGTGAGCTTTTTGTAGCAAGGCGCATCTTATCGTTGTTGATAATCTGAGCTCTTAACTCGTTATCAGACATACGAGAAGTTATTGATAATAATCTTGCCTGTCCTGCCGCCATTCCCATAGTGACGTGTTATCCTTTCAGATTTTCCTTAGTAACTTTCACTATGGTATGTCGGCTTATTTATACAAAAACTTTAATAAATAATAATAAAATGTTACAAATATGTTACAATCTGCAAAGAGCCTGTTTAAGCTTTCTTAATTTGTTTTCCGAAGTTCCTATGCCGCAAAGAAGCATAGTCGAAGTTTCATTTGTTTTTTCATCTTCTATATTAAATTTTTCAAATAAAGTTTCAGAAAGCTCAAATCCGCTCATTTTCGAATGCTTAATCAATATTTTAGTTATATCATCCCCGCCAAACTCAACATTTTTTACTGAGCTTTTAATTTCTTCAATTTGTTCAATAATTTGATTAATCTTTTTTCTGCCTTGAACACTGTTCAAGTAGTTTATATTAGCCTCTATGCTTGCAAGTAAAGGATAAGACGGAGATGTTGTATTTATCATAGCAAGTGCATCTGATGCTGATAAATTACAATTTACATGCAGAAGTGCTGTTGGATTTAGCCCTCCTGCTGTTTTATGCAAAGATTGGATTGTAAAATCTGCAATATTGACGGCGCTTTCGGGAAGTTTTTCACAAAACGGATATAGTGCGCCATGTGCTTCATCTACAATTAAATATGCATTGTTTTTCTCGCAAACATCTTTTAGATCCTTGATATCAGAAGTAATACCTTCGTAAGACGGACTTGTTACTATTACAGCTTTTACACCTTTAACATTAATTAAATCAGGAGTTGTTTTTTGCGGAACTCCCCACTCATTAGAAACCGGCAAATCATAATAAACAGGTATTGCACCTGCAAGTTTTACAGCATTTTCATGAGATTGATGCGCGTTTTTCCATATTAATACTTTTTCTCCCGGTTTTACACAGGATAAAACAGCAGCAATTATGCCGCTTGTAGAGCCGTTTGTTAAAAAGTGGGTGTATTTTGTTTTATAAATAATTGAAGCACGCTTCTCGGCCTTTTTAAGCGCCTCCTGAGGATTGTGTGCATCAGTTTCCGAAATGTCATATTTATAAAATTGTCTGAATTTATTAAAAATAAAAAACTTTTGTGAATGCGATGGTGTCGTAAACAAAAGTTTTCTATTCTGTTTTCTCAATAGTTTTATAAGGCTCATTGAGCGGCTACGTTCCTTTATCTTTAGTGTTGAAAATGAAAATTCTTTGAAAACCAGTTATGGGTGGAGCGGCTACGCTCCTATTTGTTACGAATTTCAAAACTTCTTTTTGCACAGTATTGTGTAAGTGTCATTTTGTCTTTACTGTTGTGGAAATCAAATCTTCCTGATAGCGTATATCCGCCTTCATTATTTTTTTCAATTCTTATAGGACTGAAGATACATTCAACAGATTGTTCTTCAGATAGCGGAAGCGTAACAGTATAGTCTAATTCAATATTAACATTTTCTGCTGTCTTGAATTTCATACCGCCAGCAGAAATATCCAATGTTGTAATCTTATGAGTAATATTGTCTTTTTTAAGCTCTATATCATATACAAACTTGATACGTGTATATTGACGTCTTTGCAAAAATCTGTGTTTAGCAGGGTTTGCAACCTTAATTTTTTTACCGTCTATATTTTCCGGATAAGAATCAAAATACAAAAGACCATGCTTTGTTTGTGTATAAAATTCGCAGTAGTTATGTTTTAACATACCTTGCGGTTCATACTCGAGCTCAACGGTGAAATATTTAGGCTCAACTTCAACAATTGTACCTTTATTTGCACATTTAAAATCTGACGGTACAACAGTGATTTTTCTGTCTTTTTCTATTAATTCTCTCATGGTAATCCTCTTAAAATGCTTACACTTAAGTTGATTATACGATATTTTTTTTGATTTGTCCAATATAACTAGATATTTAATTATCCTTAATAATTAGTAATTTTTTAAATAATAATTATTTCTGCCAATGAATAACACGTGAAAAAGTTCTAATATAGTTATGTAAATCCTCAACTCTTCTGATTGCTCAGTATTTGCCCCTCAGTTATATAGAGGGGCTTTTCTTTATTAAGAAAAAATGACCGCCTAAACGGTCATTTTTATAGCATATTATTTTGAAAGTTATTCACTATTCTTTTAAGAATGATTCATAATTTCTTGCCAAAAGGTGAGTTCTGACTTGATTAATCAAGTCTAAAGCAACACCAACCATGATGATTAATGAAGTTGCTCCAATACCTTGCAATGTTTTGATATTAGTAACATAACTTGCAAGAGAAGGAACAAGAGCAATAATACCGAGTCCCATAGCTCCGATAAATGTTGTTTTTGTTAAAATTTTATCTAAAGCTTCAGCAGTCGGTCTGCCAGGTTTGATACCAGGAATTGAAGAACCGTATTTTTTAAGGTTATCTGCAATATCTTTCGGCTGCATATTCGGCATAATTGATGCATAGAAGAATGTTAATGCAACAATTAATGAGAAATACAAAACATAATATACCCAGCCGTCAGGACTTAAAACCTGATTAAGGTGGATAACTACGTTTTTAACAGCTTCACTCTTGAAATTCGCCTGTCCTACCAAACTTAAAATAGTTGATGGGAAAAGCAGGATTGCAATAGCAAAGATAATAGGCATTACACCGCCCGGATTAAGTTTAAACGGAATAAAAGAATTCATACCGCCGTAAACTTTATTTCCGACTTGTCTTTTAGGGTTAACAATAATAACTTTTCTTACTGCTTCCTGCATTATTACAATGAATACCATTGCAAGGAAGAATATTAAAAGTAATACTGCCAATCCAACCTGCATCATGGAATTATGAGCAACAATCTGAGCTGTTCTTGATGCGTAAATAGGAATACCTGATAAGATACCTACAAAGATTATCAGAGAACCACCGTTTCCGATACCTTTTTCCGTAATCAATTCTGATATCCACATTACAAGCACTGAACCTGCTGTTAATACAGCCATAGAGCTTATAAAGAACATAATCGGGTTAACATTCGGTAGTATTGCACCTGGTAAATGGTGTAAATACAACATGAATATTAATGATTGGAATGCTGCCAGTACAACCGTGAAAACACGGGTGTATTGAGATAATTTTCTTCTGCCGGCTTCACCTTCTTCTTTTTGTAATTTTTCCAGTGAAGGAATAACAACAGAAATAAGCTGAATAATGATTGATGCAGTGATGTAAGGTCCGATACCTAATGCAAATATAGATACTTTACCTAACGCACCGCCGGAGAACAAGTCAAGGAAACCAATGATGTTATTTCCTTGAGCAATGTTGCTGAAGATTTGGTTATTAATACCGAATAACGGCATTTGTACACCAAGTCTGAATGCAGCAATCATCAGGAATGTAAAAAGAATTTTTTGTTTCAATCCTGAAGCCTGCCACATAGACATTAAATCATCAGTTGTCGGCATTTTTATTCCTTGTGCCATTATACTAACTCAACCTTTCCGCCTGCTTTTTCAATTTTTTCTTTTGCTGATGGTGTAACGTAAGAAGCTTTAACAGTAACAGCATCTTTTAATTCGCCGTTGCCTAAAACTCTTAAGCCAACACATGAAGGGTGAACTCTGCCTGCTTCTTTTAAAATTTCCAAAGAAACTTCTTTTAAGCCGTATTGAGCAATTCTGCCAACATTGATTTCACCAAAGTTTAACTGGTTAATAATTTTGAAGCCTTTTAATTTAGGCATTTGTCTGTAACCTGGCATTTGACCGCCTTCAAAACCTCTTTTAGATGAGTTTCCTGAACGCTGACCTTCACCGTTATGACCGCGGCAAGATGTTTTACCGTGTCCTGATGAACGTCCTCTGCCAACTCTTTTTGTTTTATGTGTTGCGCCTTCTGCAGGTCTTAAATCTTCTAAAGTTATTGTCATTTTATTTTCCTTTTTATCTTGTATGACTGCTCGCTTTCACTATCGCCACAAGGCTGTACGCAATCAATCAGTATAATTAATTATTCAACGATTTGTACCAAATGAGGTACTTTGTTTACCATACCTAAAATAGTCGCACTGTTGTAGTGTTCAACTACTTGGTCTTGTTTAGTTAAACCTAAGCCTCTTACAACTTTGCGTTGTTTATCTGAAGCGCCGATTAAACCTCTAACAAGTTTAATTTTTATTTGTTTTAATTCACTTTTTGCCATTTTCTTTTATTCCTTATATTTATAGTACAAAATTTCATCAGGTTAATAAATAACCCGATAAGGCTACGCGAGTAGCACCTAGTTTAATAACTCAGCCATTGTTAAGCCGCGTTTTTTAGCAACTTCAGTAAACGGAGTTAAGTTTTGAAGTGCATCTAAAGTAGCGTTAGCTGCGTTAAGAGGTGATTTTGAACCTAAAGATTTTGAAAGAATATTTTCAATACCTGCAAGTTCAAGAACTAGACGAACTGCACCGCCTGCGATAATACCTGTACCTTGAGCAGCAGGTCTTAGCATAACTGCACCTGCACCTGAACGTCCTGTGATAGGATGAGGAATAGTTGTTTTGAAGATAGGTACTGTAATTAAATTTTTTCTTCCGTCAGCGATAGCTTTTTGGATAGCGATAATAACTTCTGCTGCTTTAGCACATCCAACACCTACTTGACCTTTTTTGTTACCAACGATAACGATAGCACGGAAACTTAATTTTTTACCGCCTTTAACAACTTTAGTTACACGACGGATTTGAACAACACGTTCAATCCATTCTGATTGAGGTTTTTCTTCAGTTGTTTCAATTTTTTGTTTTTTACCGCGACCTTTTCTTTGTCCGCGAGCCGGTCTTTCTTCTGTTTCTTGTGCTTCAACAGGTGCATGAGCCGGAGCTTTATCTTCAACTGTATCCCCGGTTGCTTCCTGTAATGTTACTTCATCTTTGTTTTCTAAATCCATTGATTTTACCTTTCATTTAAATTTCTAATTATTTATTTACGCACATTATACAATTTTTTATAAAATCTAAGTGTCTGCGTGCGTGGCAACGAATATACCAAAAATAAAGCTAATCAAAGCCTTTGGTAAAATATTCGTGAGTAACTTTTCTGACAAAAGATATAATAACAACAAAAAGATTACATTGCAAGTGCTTTGTAATCTTTTTGTTTATTTTATTTAATATTCTATTTTAAAATATTTTCCAGAGTATTTACCATGCAGGATTTAAACCTATCGCATTCTTCTTTGTTTTTCGCTTCAAATCTTAATGTAAATACAGGCTCTGTGTTGCTTTGTCTTATAAGAGCAAATCCTCCGTCAAATACAATTCTCATACCGTCAAGAGTGATTATTTCTTTAATTTCAGAACCGAATAAATTTTTGTCTTCTTCAACACACTGTTTAACTTTTTCCAAAGTAGATTTTTTCAGTTCGTTTGGACATGGAAAACGAACTTCTTCTGAAGAACATACTTCATCAAAAGGTTTTAGCATATCGGAAATTTTAAAGTCAGGATTAATTTTTTTGTGATTAGCAATAATTTCAATTATTCTGCATCCTGCATATATTGCATCATCAAATCCGTAATATCTGTCCTTAAAGAAAGTATGACCGCTCATTTCACCTGCAAGCAATGCATTTGTTTCTTTCATTTTATCTTTTATATAACCGTGTCCTGTTTTACACATAACAGCCTGTCCACCGAGCTTATTAATTGTGTCATAAAGAACTTGCGAACATTTAACTTCACTTACAACAGTAGGACAAGTTCCGTTATTTTTGCAATCTTCAATTAAATCTGTTGCATAAATAAGTAAAAGCTTGTCACCTGTTAAAAACTTGCCGTTTTGATCCACAATACCTATTCTGTCGCTGTCGCCGTCATAAGCAATACCAATATCTGCTTTGTTTTCAACGACTACCTCTTTCAAGGTATCCAATGTTTTTTCAACGCTTGGATTTGGGTGGTGATTAGGGAAATTTCCGTCTGGTTCGGAGAATAATTCTATAACATCGCATCCGAGTTCTTTATACAACTGCGGACCTACAACGCCGCCTGTTGCATTCGCACTGTCTACAACGACTTTAATACCTTTACCTATTTGACCGAATTTTTCTTTCATTTCTTTTATGTAATCAGGAATAATGTTATATTCTTTAATTTGTCCTTGCGGAATACTTGGTTCTGACGGAAACTTCATTTCTTTAAAAGTATGCTCTTTTACTTCTGCGATTTGGCTTTCAGAAAGAGTTCTTTTAGCATAAGTCATTTTCAAACCGTTGTATTCTTTGGGATTATGGCTTGCTGTAATGATTGCAGCTGCAATTACATTTTTACCGTCAGTTATATCTTTGGGAAGACCGACAACTTCGGAGTAATAGCCTATTGGAGTTGGTGCAAGTCCTAATTTAACAACGTTTGCACCTGTTGAAGTTATGCCGTCTGATAATGCTTTTTCCAGTGACGGGGAGTGGGTTCTTGCATCAATTGTGATTGTAATCCACATATCAGCTTCTTTTATGCCTGATTCTTTTTTAAGCCAGTCAACAAAGCCACGACCTGTATTGTAATATAATTCTTCGGTTATATCATCGCCGTATATTCCTCTTATATCATTCTTGCCGAAAGCGTGTTCATATTTTTTCATCTTAATATCTCTCCCTAATTTAATAATTATTGTATAATTATAGCATGAAAAAATTTCTTGATAATACTCTAAATAACCAGAGTTTTGCGGGGTGGGTATTTATACTGCCTGCATTAATTGGTACTTTTATATTTATAATAATACCTGTTATATGTTCATTTGGTTTGAGCTTTTCAAAGTGGGATTTGTTGAATCCTATCCAATTTGTGGGGCTTGCAAATTATAAAGAAATTTTCTCTGAACCTTTGTTTTATAAAATATTTTGGAATACTGTTGTGTTTGCTCTTACGACTTCAATTTTCGGTGTTATTATTCCGTTAATTCTTGCTTGTATTTTAAATTCAAAAATCAGAGGCTCGGAATTTTATAAAACCGCTTACTTTTTACCGTTCATAACACCTATGATAGTTATTGGCGTTGTTTGGGAGTGGATTTTTGATCCTAATATAGGACTTTTAAATCATATATTACATTTACATATTAACTGGCTTTACGATACTCATTTTGCAATGCCTGCGCTTATAATCGTTTCTGTATGGAAGCTTATAGGTTATAATATGGTAATATTTTTATCCTCATTAAGCGGAATTTCACAGAGCTTGTTTGAAGCCGCTAAAATTGACGGAGCAACGCCTGTTCAAACCTTTAAAAATGTAACGGTGCCACTTTTATCGCCTACAATATTTTTTGTTGTAATTATTACTGCAATAAGTTCATTTCAGGTTTTCGACCTCATATATTTGATGACACAGGGAGGACCTTTAGACAGTACAAATGTTTTGGTTTATGCAATATACAAAAATGCTTTCGAATACTTTAATGTAGGAAAAGCTTCAGCAATTGCTTACGTTTTATTTACACTTATACTTGTTCTAACCCTTATTCAATGGAACTTGCGCAAAAAACTTGTTTATAATGAAATTGATTAGCTAAAAGTCCTTTTGTATAAGGCTGAACTTGCATCTGTAAGCTGCTGCATAACTTCATAAATATGCTTTGGAACTTCTTCATTTGTGCTATGAAAAAGTTCAAATGCTCTCCTTCTTTCAGCAATCGTTGATTTTAGCTGTATAATTATTCGATTGCCTTCAAAAGGTCTTTTTACATGTCTTGCGCTAATTTCCAAGTCTAAGTTAGGACCTAACTTATCAAAAGATTTGCTTAATGCTTCAAACTTATCTTTTTCGCCAATAGAAACAGCGTATTTCTTAACCTGTGAATATGTTGAATTGTGTATAATTCCGTTGAATGCAGTTTTAGAATAATTATTTCTTATTTCCATAAAAACTCCTTTTTAAGTTGATTAAAAGCTATAAAAAAACTTTTTTGCTAGTTATGGTTAATCTTTGTAACAATGTAGAAAAAATCTTTAAAGTTTTATACACATTAATCCGTAACTAACTATACAGGTTAGTCATAGCTTTGATTGGGAGTGTATCTTATGTACGAAAAACTAAAAGATGAAAAAATAATTGTTGATATTACAAATTTAGTTCAAAAAGTTGAAAAATTTGAGGAAGACATTGATTCTTACTGTGAATTCATGAAAGGTGTAATTTTAAATACATCAGGTATAAATTAGCTCATTGTACAATGTTTATTTTTAAAGTGTCAGTTATATTTTGAGTATGAAAATTGTAATATTGGGCGGTGTTGCCGCAGGGGCAAAAGCAGCAGCTAAAGCAAGGAGAGAACTTCCTGAAGCTGAAATAAATCTGTACACAGATGATACGCATATATCTTATTCGGCGTGCGGTCTTCCTTATTATATAGAGGGTAACTTTGAAGATTATCAACTTCTTCTGGTGCGCTCTCCTGAAGATTTTGAAGAAAAAAACGTACATATTCATCTGAGAAACAGAGCCGTTAAAATTATTCCCGAATCAAAACAGGTTTTAATTCAGGATTTAAACACTCAAAGGGCATTTCTTGTTGATTATGATAAATTAATTATTGCAATAGGAGCACGTCCCGTTATTCCACATATAAAAAATGTTAATCTTCCAAACGTCTTTACATTAAGAAAAATAGAAGACGGTATTGCCATAAAAGAAAAAGCATTAAAGTCTAAGCGTGCAACCGTAGTCGGAGCAGGCTACATAGGCATGGAGGTTTTAGAGGCATTAGTCAGACAAAATCTATTTGTTACGGTGATTGAATATGCACCTTACGTTATGACAATCTTTGATGAGGATATGTCAAAACTCATTGAGGAACAGTTAAATTCAATAAATGACGGCAGGTTTGAGATATTAACATCAGAAATTGTAACTGAACTATCTGGTGATGCAGACGGGGTTAAATCTGTAAGAACAGGTACAGGAAAAGAATTTGAAACCGACTTTGTTGTTTTATGTGCCGGTGTTACTCCAAATGTTGAAATCGTAAAAGATGCAGGAATAGAGCTTGGTGTTACAGGTGCAATAAAAGTAAACGAAAGAATGGAAACAAGCATTAAGGACATATATGCCTGCGGTGACTGTGTTGAAGAACATCTTGTAATAAGTGATTCAAAAATCTGGATGCCTTTAGGTTCAAATGCAAATAAAGAAGGCAGAACAGCAGCAATAAATGCTTGCGGCGGATTTGATAAATTTCATGGAGTATTAGGCTCTGCAGTAACCAGATGTTTAAATTTAACAATGTCTATGACAGGATTAACAGAGAAAAAGGCCACAACATTGGGCTATAAGCCTGTGTCAGTTACTGTAACAAAAAATGATAAAGTAGGTTATATGCCTAACGTAAATAATATTACCTTAAAGCTTATTGCGGATTATGATACAGGGCTGATTTTGGGAGCTCAGGCAGTAGGTGCAGGTGATGCTGATAAGAGAATTAATTCATTAACAGCAGCGCTTTTGTCAAAGATGACAGTTGATGAATTTTATAAAAATGATTTAACCTATGCTCCGCCTTATTCTCCAACAATAGATCCTTTATTGAATGCTGCACAAATACTTATGGGCAAGATTAAAAAGTCTTAGCAATGTATTTTGCAACTCCTTCACCCATTGAAAAACAGCTTGCCTGAACGCGCAAAGCTCCTTGAGCCATAAAGTCTGCCGATATACATCTGCCTGCAACAAAAAGATTGTCAATATCGGCTGACATTAAGCTTTCTAAAGGCAGTGTGTAGTCTTTCACAGTCTGCAAAGTTGATTTATCGCGTTTGTCAGAATGAACATCAACAGGATAATTTGATACAACAACAGGATTTTCAAATGTTTTTCCTGATTTTACGTCATCAATTGTGTAAACATACTTACCCTTAATACGTCTGGAAACTCTTACGCCAAGCATATCTGCAATATTTGAGATATAAGCATTTTCAAATCCCGGAAAGTATTCTCTGCAAAAATTAGCAAGCCTGAATATGTTCCTGCGCGCTAACAGCAAGGCTTTTGACATATTAGCCACCTGAAGTGTTTCTGTGTAATCAATGATTCTCGGACAGTTAAACGCAATGGTAGATGGCATTCCGGCTACTGTGAATATCTGGAAATAGTTCCTGTCGTGGTCTTTAAGTATGCCCTTTGCAACTGCATCTTCAAACAAAGGAGCCAGAGCCCATTTTTTGTCCTTATCCCAAGTATATGCAGTAGAAAGGTGTATAAAACCGTTTATATCCTCAACAGTAGTAACATTTCTGTCATTATCACAGTTTTTAAGCCACACAGCAAAATGCGGAACATCTACTCCACCCATCATAAATCTTAAACTTACAGGTTGTTGTTCTTCTTGTTTTTCCAGAAATTCACAACCGCAAAGTTTTCCGATTTCACAATTTCCTGTTGCATCAATAATATATCTCGTTTCGATAGATACTGATAAACTTTTATTCTGAATTTCTATCTTATCGTTATATACTGATAACATTTCCTTGGAAATTATAACAGCCTTAACCTGCTTGTTTTCGATAGCAATATCCCTTATGTGGGTATCGAAAAACACTTCTACATTGGCTTTTACCATTAGATTATCTAAAGCAATTTTTGTCAGTTCAGGATTAAACCAACCCGGATTGTTTTGATAAGTCGCCTGCCCGCCTAAAGCGTGTAATTCATGAATTAAATCTTGATAAAACTCAGTATTTATTTGATGTTCACCTGATTTCATCGCCGGAACAACAAGAGCAGAAGTAATTGTGCCGCCAAGATGTATGTTTTTTTCAATAAGTAAAGTTTTTAATCCGAGTTTGCCCGCAGTGTAAGCTGCAGCACAACCTGCTGTTCCTCCGCCGACTACTATTACATCATATTTATTCATAGGTATATTATATAAACTTTTGTATTTAATGCAAAAACTTAATTTACCTTAAAATTTAAACGGATAATCATTAGGTATTTTCCAACCGTTAGACATAATTACATATGAGCAGGATGACCTGCTGGTTTTGCAGTCACCTTCGGGTGCAGAAATTATTCCTGATTTATAGTTTCTGTCGAAATAAAAAACATCTCTGCCTGCTTCATTAGGCTTTTTAGGACCGTTTATATCAATAAATAAAGAGGATACATACGCAGGGCTGCCATCAGAATGGGATGTATTTCTCGGGAAAAATATAACTGTTCCGTCATTAAGCTGGAAAAGAATTCTTGATGAACTAGATACTAAACCCCAGTTTCCATCTCCAGACCATTTTTGTCTAAACGGGTCTGTATTGCAATTATTAGGATAACCGCATTCAGTGCAATCTAAGCATAATTTAGCGCCAACAAAATAAGGTTTTATATATACGTTCCAAAAATGGTCCATATCTAAATTAGCGCCTGTCGGCCAATCCTTCATCATTCCGTTATCTATTTCTGAAAGACGAATTGCATTTGAAAAGACATTATAAGCTTTGCTTAATCTTGCTTCAACAACTGATTTATTATGATTAGAAATTAATGCAGGCATAGTCATTGCCGCAACTATACCGATAACGCCGAGTGTAATCAAAACCTCTGCCAGAGTAAACGCGCTCTTTTTCATCAATCCTCCTCCTATGATTAAGTATTATTACAACAAAATTGATAAATAAAACTAATTATTGATATATACGTCTATTATTATAACCCTTTATCAATAAATTGTCAATATAATCAATAATTTGTAGAATTATACAAGGAGAGCTTATGACTGCAAAAGAATATGTGAAAATATTACTTGCAAAAGAGGGAATTACACTTAAAGAACTTGCAAGAATAGCATCAGAAAACAGCAGTAAAAAATTTACACTTGACGGATTATCCCATAAAATGCGTCTGGGCACTCTGCGTTTTGAAGATTTTGAATTGTTTGCAAAAATTTTAGGATATGAAATTGATTTAAAAAAAGTTTCGGATGAGTAAGAATTAAAGAATGTATATCGTGTAGATATATACCAATAATTTTTTCTTAATTATAATCTATTCTTTTTGTAAGATTTAATAAATTTAGAACTAGATATTAGATTTGAATTTTCAACTTCTTTATTATGAACCTCGATTATTGCCTCGTTATCAAGCGATAAATTTTTATCACGATAAAATATACCTGCTTTAGTTTTCATAAGCCCTAAATCGTATTCTGAGAGTTCATGTTTTATAAGCTTATTGTTTTTAACAGCTATTGTACCTGTGTATTTATCAAATTCTTTGTTATAAATTTTACCGACATAAAATCCAGCTTCAATAAGTGCATTTCTTATATTAGCTGAATTAGAGTAAGTCATTATCATTCCATCACTGTCTAAATGATTATATAACAGCTTAAAAAATTCCAAACTCCATAAGCATGGGCATTTTGACGGAGTAAAAGCATCTAGAAATATGTAATTATATGTATTACTATCATCAATAAGTGCTTTTCTTGCATCCTGTATTTTAAGCTTAATTGAAATTTCGTTAATTCTAAGGGCATTCAGAGCTGTTTTGTAGCTTTTAGATATATTCCGATAATATATATTATGTAAGAAGACATTTAAACGCCTTAAATATGTGTATTTATATCCCATTTTTTGATAAAATTTGAATAAATTGAGCATATATTTGTCAAAAAACGGAGCGTATTTTTTATTATTTAAAATATCATTAAATTCATTATCGTTAAAAATTGAATTATCATTTTCTATTATCTTTTTTAAAAGAATAATATTAACTATTTTATTCAATTTATATTTTTTAACTGTTTTTTTATTTAAAAGTTTTGAAATCTTATCGTGATGAAAATTCAGCTGGTTATTTTTTATATTTATTTTGTTTGAAATAAAAAAAGGAGAAAGATATGCTAAATTTTTATCAGTATCAATTGCTGTTATAAAAATTTTATTTTTTTTATTATTTCTTACAGAATTTTCACAAGATTGCTCTGAAACGTTATTGGTATATAACTTGTCGTTATAAACAGTATTCTTATCATGATTTTCTTGTGAATTTAAGGAAGAATTATTATCGGTATATATCGTTTCGATATGTGTATTTTCTTTATTTGAAATTTTTTCAAAAAAATAATTTAAAAAACTTTTTGTGTTATATCCGATTCCAAAACAAATATCTAAAATTTTTATTTCATTATTGTTTTTAAAATAATCATCAAAGTTTGCAGGCAGAATAAATTTTTCATAAGCTTCCGATAAAGCTCCGTATGTTGAATGGTAAATATCATCCGCTTCAGGAGAAAAAAGTCCTACTGAGCCGTCATTAGTAAAGTATGGGTATAATTCGTACATATAACCATTATAGGACAGTCTGTATATAGTTCAAATTCTTTAAATATCTTCATTGTTAGCATTTTTTATTGTTTCTGTTATAATGTATTTAGATTATATGAGGGAATTATGAAAATAAGTGTGAAAGTACCCGCTACAACAGCTAATATAGGACCCGGATTTGATTGTCTGGGACTTGCTTTACCTCTTTATAACACTATTACTATTGAGGAAACAGTACTGCCGGGTACAGGTATAGAAATTAATGTAATGAATGATGATACATTAGATGATGATTTGATGTTAGAACATATTCCGATGGATGAAAACAGCATTATCTACAAGGCTGTTGAGCTTTTATATAATTCAATCGGACAAACACCGAGTGAACTTAAAATAACTGTGCAATCACAAATTCCTATTGCAAGAGGCTTAGGAAGCAGTGCATCTGTTATTGTAGGCGGTCTTCTGGCTGCTAACGAGCTTTTAGGCAGACCTGCCGATGAAGTGGCTTTACTTTCAATAGCAACCGAAGTTGAAGGTCACCCTGATAACGTTACTCCTGCTATTGTTGGAGGTTTAGTGCTTACTTCGCAGGAAGATGACGGACGTATTATATATAGAAAACTCGATTGGCCTGAAGAATGGAATATCACTGTTTGTGTACCTGATTATGAGCTTTCTACCGATATATCACGTTCTGTACTTCCAAAAGAAGTTCCTATGTCTGATGCTGTATTTAACGCTCAAAGATTGGCAATGTTTATTCAGGCTGTCAATACAAAGGATGCCGAATTAATGAAACTTGCCCTTCATGACAGGTTGCATCAGCCTTACAGAATGAAACTTGTACCTGGATTAGACAAAATTATTGATAATCTTAAACACGAAGAAAACGTTTTAGGCTGTGTACTTAGCGGTGCAGGACCTTCAATCGTAATTATTTCACAAAAGAATAACCTGGATAAGATTAAATCAATTGTTAGAGATACTTGGGCTGACTTAAATGTAAAAGTTAATATTATGACTATGCCTGTTGAATCTCAAGGTGCACAAATCATTACACATGATAATTAATAGTAAAGTGGCATTTATTATCAAAGTAAATTTGTAATAATGTTATTATGAGAGTGTGTATAACAAATAATTGTGTAGGATGCGGAGCTTGCGCCTCCGTTAATCCCGAAGTTTTTGAGATAAATAACAATTACGCCACAGTAAATCCATATAAGATTGACGGGCGGGAAGAAAGCTGTATTTATGCAGCAATTAATTGTCCGGCTAACGCAATAGATTTAAGTGAATATTAACAAAATAAAAGCTCCCTTATCGGGGAGCCTTTATTATTTATTAACCCTGTCCTGTATAATCCGGAGTTAAGCCTTTTACGCCTGCTTTTTCTTCTTCTTTCTTCGCATCGTATTCTGCTTGTGCTATCTTCAGTCTAGATTCCAAATTATCTTTTTCTGTTTGTAATGAATCTTCTAAATCTTTAAGCGGCTGCAACTGAGCTTCTCTTTCCATTTCAAACATATTCTGCCACATAGATTGTGCCATAGAGTATTGCTGTTGAACTTGTTGTTGAATCATTGAATAAAGTGAATATTGCTCGGTTGTCATTCCTGATGTAACACCTAACATATTTGTAGGGTCAAAACCTCCGACACGGGCTTCGCTCATTGCACCAAATACAGAAGCTTGCATTTGACTTTGCATTTGAGCCTTCAAGTTACGTTCTTGGGATTGCATGTTCTTTTCCATGTCACCGATTTCTCTGGTGACACGACGCAAACGGCTTTGAACACTTGTCATTTGATACTGTAAATCTCTGACAAGTTTTCCGGCCATTAATTTACCATATGCGCCTGATAGAAAACCCATGTGTATATCCTTTGTGTTTTGTCCTCGTAAATATATAAAGTATATATTTAAAGTTAAATTGCTTATTTACATTACTTTGTTAACATTTCGTTACAAAGGTAAAAGTTTATATTGATAATATTCCCTAAATCTCTGTATTATTGCACAATTTACTTTTTCTTGATAAAATTCATTTTGAAGGAGACATTATGCTAGATAAAAGATTTTTTACGGGAAAAAATATTGTTTTTGTAGGATTGGTAATATTACTTATGCTTATTTTACCTAAAATAATAGGCATACTGATGTTATTTTTCGGAGCGTATGTAATCGCTTGTGCCTTAAATCCTTATGTTACAAAATTAATGTTAAAAATGAAAAATCGTACTGCAGCTTCTTCCTTAGTTCTTTTGGGCTCAATTTTAGGAATTGTAGCATTATTTATTCCTATATTTTTTGTTGCGTATAAAGAAATAAGAACATTTATGATTACGCTGCCCGAAAAAATTACAGACGTTACAAATTTTTTAATGAACACAGAGTTTTACGGTCATAAATTGCCTGATATGTTTGACTCTGATACAATTTTAGGCGGTTCTTCGACCTTTGCACAAGGTTTATTCAATCAATCATGGAGCCTTACGGTAAGCATTTTCCAGCTAATAATGATTTCTGTGGCTTTGACGATGATTGTATATTACATACTCGTAGATAAATCATATTTGAAGAAGAAATTCCTTCAATTCTTTCCTCCTGATTTAAAAGAAAAGGCAGATGCTATTTTAAGCACAATAAGCAATAAGGTCGGCGGATATGTAAGAGCCCAGATTATTTCAATGGCTGCTGTCGGAATTATGATGTCTGTTGTCCTTGTTATTCTTGGAGTAGAATATTCAACATTATTGGGGCTTATCACAGGTATACTTGATATTATTCCTATATTAGGTCCTACAATTGCTCTGGGTATAATAATTTTAGTTGCATATCCTGCAGGATTGGTTAAAATTATTCTTATAGTAGTCGGATTTTTGCTTGTACAACAGATTTCTAATTATATTGTAAGACCTGTGTTATTTGGGAAATTAATGGAATTACACCCTTTAATGATATTTTTGGCTTTATTTTTGGCAGAGCAATTCTTAGGATTCTGGGGAGTGATTTTATCCCCTGCAATTGCCGCAACCGTATGCGTATTAATAGATGAACTCTATTTAACACCTATGAATTTGAAAATAAAGGATAATAATGAATAAAGAAAAATACCTGTATACCAGAAAGACTTCTAAAAATGCCGATTTTATAATGTGGATGGCTTTTCCGGGTATATATTCATTTTCTCTGTCATCTTTGGGCTACCTTTGGATGTTTAAATCAATTGATGAAATTGATGATGTGAATATAGAAAGGGTTTGTTCCGATACTGAAAATACAAAATATAGTATTTCTGAAGTTAATCTTATAGGTTTTTCTTTTTCATTCGATTTGGATTTTTTAACTATATTTTCAATGTTAGAGAAATATAATATACCGTTAAAATCAAAAGAGAGAGAACATCATCCGCTTATATTTGCAGGCGGACCTGTCGTCAGTGCTAATCCTGAGCCATACAAGGAATTTTTTGACTTTTTTATAATAGGTGACGGTGAAGACATTAATCTGGATGCAGTAAGAATTTGTAAAAACAATCCGGACAAAGAAACTGCTTTAAAATTATTATCAGAAATTGAAGGTATTTATGTACCTAAGTATAATAACGGAAAAGTAAAAAAGCTTACCAAACGTTTAACAGAATGTATTTATACGCCTATTCTAAGTGAAGATGCATTCTTTAAAGGAACTTTCATAATGGAAATGTCAAGAGGATGTGCAAACCGATGCGGTTTTTGTCTTGCATCGTATTTGAATTTACCTCTGAGGTCGGTTCCTTATGACGAATTAATTAAAACTATAAATTTAGGGTTAAGCTATACTGATAATATTGCCCTTTTAGGTGCGCAAATAAGTGCACACCCTCGTTTTCACGATGTTTGCAAATATATTTACGATAAAATCCAATCAGGTGAAGACATTAAAATGAGTGTTTCTTCTTTGCGCGTAGATGCAATGACAGAAGATGTTGTAAAAACACTTACCGCAGCAGGTCAGAAAAACTCTACCCTTGCTATTGAAGCAGGAAGCGACAGGTTAAGGAAAGTAATAAATAAAAACTTATCGGAAGAACAAATATTTAATGCAGTACAAATTGCGCGCGATAACGGTTTAAAAGGGCTTAAATTCTATGGAATGATAGGATTGCCGACTGAAACAGAGGATGATATTAATGCAATAATTGATCTTGCAAAACGCATAAAAAAAGAGAATAAAGGTTTTAATATTTCCTTCGGCTTTTCCAGTTTTGTTCCTAAACCTAATACACCTTTTCAGTGGTTAGGGCGTGAGAATACTAAATCCTTAGAGAATAAAAGCAGCTATTTAAAGAAAGAATTGCATAAACTTGGCGTAACAGTACACATTTCAAGCATTAAGTGGGATTATTGGCAGGCAGTTTTATCACGCGGCGATGAGTCATTAAATGATTTTATACTTGAAGTATACAAACAGGGCGGCAAATTGGGGGCTTTTAAGTCTGCTGCAAAGAAATATAATATTAACACGGATTATTTTGCACTGGAAAATTATCCTTTTGATAAGGAATTGGCTTGGGACTTCATAGAAATTAATCCGGGAAAAGAATTTCTTATAAAAGAAAACCAAAGGCTTGTAAATCAGGTTTAAAGCGGTGTGTAATCACTATAAACAAGACTTGCCCATTTTTCATAATAACTGATTTGTGTTGCACTTCCTGATTTTATATATATTCTATGTAATGATGATGCAGGAATATCTAAAGCAAGACAAATAGCAGCTTTAATTATGTCTTTATGGGTTACAATAATAATTCTGTTGCCTAAATTTTCGTCAATAATCTTGTTTAGCGATACCTCAACTCTGTTAATAAAGTTAGTAACACTTTCAGCATCATCAGGAGTAGCAATATCAGGTGAGTTAATTAATTGTTCAAGCTCATCAGGATATTTTTCATGCACCTGTTCAAATGTTAAACCGTTAAAACTTCCGCATTTTCTAGGATGCAAGTCCTCAATAACTTCAAAATCTTGTTTATAGATTTTAGCAACCATTTCTGCACTTTGTTTTGAACGTACAGCAGGAGAAGAATATATTTTGCTGTTTTTAATCCCTCTTTTTCTGATAAAATCACAAATTTTTTCTATTTCTTCCTGACCTGCATCGTTTAACGGCGGATAATTTTCAGTATCCGTAAATCTGTCATCCTCACTATATATAGTTGCTCCGTTGCATATAAAAGTTATTTTACATCTTCTGTTAAAATACATTATTAAATTACCTCATTTTTTTTATTATAGCATCATTTTGTAGTATAATCAAGATGAGCATAGCGTTGTTCAGTATAAAATAAGATTAAAAGAACGTGAAAAGGAGATTATTATGAAGGGAAAAGCATTTAAATTCGGAGATAACATATCAACAGACCATATAGCACCCGGAAGATTGTTCCATTTACGTTCTAATTTACCTGAGTTTGCAAAGCATGTACTTGAAGATGCTGATCCTGAATTTGCTAAAAAAATGCAAAAGGGTGATTTTGTTGTTGCAGGTTCCAATTTTGGCTTAGGTTCTTCACGCGAACATGCTCCACAAATCATCAAAATAGCAGGAGTAGGTGCCGTAATTGCAAAATCTTTTGCAAGAATATTTTACAGAAACGCTATTAATATAGGGCTTTTGGCAATTGAATGCGATACTGATTCAATTGATGCAGGCGATGAGCTTGAACTTGATATAGAAAACGGGATTTTGAAAAATCTAACTAACGGAACAATAACGCAAATTGAACCGCTCCCGCCTGTTATGATTAAACTTTTACAAGATGGCGGATTAGTTGAACATATCAAGAAAAACGGCGACTTTAAATTAGTCTGAAAGCTTACCAGCCCTTTAAATCGTTTAATGTTTGAATAGCTTTTCTTGAGTCTCTGTCACGAAGCATATAATACTGACCTTTTTGCGGATGAATTATGCACATTGTTCTGCTGCAGCGTTTAAAAAATTCAGCAAGCATAGTATAATTTGATGCTTTTTTTCGAACTTCGTTACATTCTGCTATACTGTCACAAATTTTTGAAGGACCGATATCACCTGTCCTCATAGAATTAAACTCACCTTCCGAATACGGTGATATATTATAGTATCTTGAATTATTAAATACATAATTTGAAATATCATAGTGAAAATCTTTTGACAGCGATCCCTCTGAACTTTCAGAATAAACATAAAAGATAATTTTCTTGTCAGAATTAAAAATCCTTGTCCAGGTTCCTGTTTGATAAGAAGCAGTAATAATATCCTGAGGAATTCTCATAGGCCTGTAATTTTTATACTCGGTAGAACTCATTTGCGTTCTTTTTGTGTTACTGCCTGAAGATTTTTTAGTACCTATGTCTGATGTAATAGTTCTAATGGCTTTATTGAAATTATCTAATGACAATTCTTTAAGCATACCTGTATAGTAGGCTATTCCTATAACTACTCCCAGACATATTAAAAAGTTAATAGTTTCTACAACTTTACTGTTTATTTTCATAACAACCTCGATTAAATTATACAGTATTTTTAACATTTTTACAACATCTGTTGACAATGTATTATGCCCGTAGTTAAATAGAGGTACACGCTTAGCCGAAATTTTCGTGCTGGATTTGACGGTTAAGACAAGAGTGTAGTTAACAAAAACAGCAAAAGGAGAACTAAATGCCTACAATTAACCAGCTTGTACGTTCTGAACGTAAAAAGCTTAAAGACAAAACTAAATCTCCTGCTTTGATGGATTGTCCTCAAAGACGTGGAGTATGCACAAGGGTTTACACTACAACCCCTAAAAAACCTAACTCAGCTCTTAGAAAAGTTGCCAGAGTAAGATTAACAAACGGATTTGAAGTAACTTCATATATCCCGGGTATCGGTCACAACCTTCAAGAACACAGTGTTGTTCTTATCAGAGGTGGAAGGGTAAAAGACCTTCCCGGTGTAAGATATCACATCGTTAGAGGTACTTTAGATACAGCAGGTGTTGCTAACAGAGCACAAAGCAGATCTAAATACGGTGCTAAGAAAAACGCTAAAGGAGGTAAGAAATAATGTCAAGACGTTCTAAACCAGCTAAAAGAATACCTTTAGCAGATCCGGTATACAACAGTGTTGATATATCAAAATTTATTAACCGTATTATGCGACGCGGTAAAAAATCTATTGCTGAAAAAATCTTCTATTCTACAATGACTAGAATTGAAGAAAGAACTAACGAAAAAGCAATGGAAATTTTCCAAAAAGCTATGACTAACGCAACTCCTTTATTGGAAGTTAAAGCTAGACGTATCGGCGGTTCAACTTACCAAGTTCCTATCGAAGTTAAAGCAGACAGAGGTTTCGCTCTTGCTTCATCTTGGTTAATCGAAGCTGCTAAAAAACGCGGCGGAAAATCATTCATCGATAAATTAACTAACGAATTAATCGATGCTTCAAACGGTTCAGGTGCTGCATGTAAAAAACGTGAAGACACCCACAAAATGGCTGAAGCTAACAAAGCTTTTGCTCATTACAGATATTAATTTTATTAATATAACAGTAAAAAGGAACCTCACAAGGGTTCCTTTTTTATGTGAATAATTCATAAATATACATTGGAGGAAGTATGAAAATACAAAAAACAGATAATACTCGCTATACCCCATACAATTATCCTGCTTTTAAGGCTAAATATAAAAAAACTGATGAACTCATCGGACTAATTGATGCTGCTGCAGGAACGCCTCAAGGGATAAGAATAGGTGAAGCACTTGATAAAACAGCTGAATTTTTTAAGGGAGTGTTGCTTGAATTCGGGAGAAAAATTACTGACGATAAATCGCAGGCAGTCGTAATTAAAAACTTAAACAACGGTAATCAAATAAGCACAAATATTAACGGCAGATATAAAGTTGATACTGAAATATACATGCTTGAAAGCGTTGCTAATACAAAGCACGAATTGCATCAAAAGCTTTTTGGAGATGATAGTATGCTTTTACAGGAAATTCATCAGGAAAAGGCAAGACTTTTATCAAAATTAGTCTAAACGAGCTTATTCCTTCTTTAAAATCACATCCAAATCTTGTTTGGGTGTAGTTAATGTATGTACATCAAAAAGTTTGCTGAACGCCTTTAGAACAGTCGGATTTATAACCATTGGAGGACAATCTGACAGATAAATATCTTTTGCACCTCTGCTTTTTAAATTAATTATATTTGATAATGAACTTATATCGCATTTAGTCAGGAATAATGTTAAATTATCAGCTGTCAACGATATTTTGGCAAAGATTTTATGTAATACGCCATAAAGCAGCGAGTAATCGTTTCCAAGATTAATTGTGAATACATTTTCCATATTTGGATTATAAGAAAATGAAATAGCTACCGAGTTTTTAGGCATTAGTGAAAAGAATTTTTCAAAGTAGTCATTTAGCTGCGGAGAAAAATTTGACAATCCTATTACAAATACGTGCTCATATTTATTTTCAGCAATATCATCTAAAAGTTTATTCAATTTTTCTTCGTCATATCCTATTATTTCAGAATCTCTTTTTTGACCTTTAGCAAAGCCCTTTGCTTGTTTAGCCGATTCGATAAGCGGAGAAAAATCGTTATTTTCAATTTTTGAAACGCCTTTTGGTGAAATTTCATCTGTTGTAAACAATCTTCCTCTATACAGGTATTCAATATTTTGCACTTCATTTTTAGTCAGCAGAATTGCACCCGGAAAAGTTGCAAAATCGAGAATAGTAGTTGTAATTCCGTTGCCGAAATGACCTTGAAGGTTTTTGTATTCTTTAAAATGAGGGAAAAGATGTGCTACAAGCAGATTGCCGTTTGTATAAACATCAACGTCTTCATCTTTTGTCTGCTCTAACACAGAAGCAAAGTCGCATAGATTTGAGCCTGATACCATTATGGCTTTGTGTGGTCTTGTTGAATAAGAAACTTCAGATTGACCGATTTCACCATAGTTTTCAATTTGCACACTATTAATGAGCTTAAGAAGTTCAATATCATTAACAGCTAATTTTTCTATCTGCGTTTTTAGTTTAGCAGGTGAAATTCTTTGAGCATTAAGCATATTTAAAGATTCCAGTACAGAATCCACAGCTTCATTATTTTCTCTATTGAATTCAAATAGTCTTACAAGATTAATGCAAACACTTTTTAAAACACCATAAAGTATTTCTGATAAATATTTTATATTAATATCAGAATCTTTATATTTTTTCAAAAATGATTTCTCACCTTTTTTAAGAATTGAGCTTAAATCAGTTTTTGGAGAGAATTTTAGCAAGTCTTTAAGTGTCTTACAATCTAATTTACGTTCTTTGCAGACATCAGTATATTCCTTGTGAACAGTGAAAAGATTAATATATTGTTTTGAAAATTCATTAAGAATTTGCTCCTCAGACAAATCTTTTGCAGCATCAAGCATTGCTATCTGCCTTATTACACTGTATTTCAAATCATGCTTATCTATACCTAATTCTTCTAATTTTAGAATATAGTAAGTTATTTGTTTAAGCAGGATAAACATAATTTCCTGCAATGATGCAATGTTAGGTGAAACAGAGCATGCACCATGCGCTACACAGTCGTTAAATTTAAAACTATTTGCAGAATTATAAAACATAACTTTTAACCTTATTTCTTATTTTTTACATATTCAATAATATCGTCTGACTCATACATTGATATATCGTTATCAGTATCGTGTAAAAAAGGAACTTGACGTTCACCGCCCAGCTGTATAAGTTTCTCTAAATTTTCTGCTTTGGTAATATCCTTTTTGTTGTATTTAATGTCATTATCTTCAAAATAATCAATAACTTTTCTTGAATATGGGCATGTTTCTAAAATATACAAATCTAACATAATCTATTCTCCTTTTGGTATTATTATAACCTATTATAAATTTTATAAATCGCCTTCATTAATGAATATAGGATAATACAATTGCATAACAAAATTTTTTATATTACACTAACTCGTATGAAGAATATATTATTTGTATTTGGGACACGCCCTGAGGTTATTAAACTTGCTCCGGTTATATTAGAACTAAAGAAACATCCGGATAAATATAATGTTATAGTATGCAACACAGAACAGCAAAAAGAGCTTTCTAACCAAACTCTTGCATATTTTGGTTTAAAAGCTGATATAAATTTAGATTGTATGAAACCTAACCAATCGCTTTTAGAAGTTCAAACACGTATATTAACTGCATTGGATAAGGTTTTTGATAATAATAAAGTTGATGCAACAATTGTTCAAGGTGATACAATGACTGTTCTTTGCGGCGCTTTAGCAAGTTTTTACAGAAAAATACCTGTATATCACGTAGAAGCTGGGCTTCGCTCTTATGATATTTATGAACCTTTTCCGGAAGAAGTTATGCGTCAAATGACTTCCCGTGTTGCTGAGCTTAATTTTGCTCCAACAGAAAAAAACAGACAGGCTTTATTAAAAGAAAATATTAATGACAATAAAATACATGTAGTTGGAAATACTGTTATAGATGCTTTATTCTGCTTATCTGAAGCTACTATGAATGAAGCAGGCAAATATTTTGAAAATTTAGGGATTAACGTTGATGACAAGCTTGTATTAATTACAGCTCACAGACGCGAAAATCACGGTGAAAGGATTGACAGAATACTTAATGCTGTCGAGTTTCTTGTTAAGAAATATTCCGATCATACGTTTGTAATTCCTGTTCATCCAAACCCTAATGTCAAAGATAAAATACATTCAACATTAGAAAAATATTCTAACGTTAATCTTTTAAAACCGCTGGATTATCCGTATCTTGTTTATTTAATGAAAAATGCAAAGCTTATATTAACTGACTCAGGCGGAATTCAGGAAGAAGCTCCTTCTTTCGGTTGTCCTACTCTGGTTATGAGATATGAAACAGAACGTCAGGAAGGTATTGATGCAGGTGTATCAATTCTTGTCGGTGCCGATTATGATAAGATTGTATCTTACAGTGAAGATATTCTTTCTAAAACCAGAGAAGAAACCAGATTACAGGCACAAAACCCTTATGGTGACGGAACTTCATCTAAAAAAATTGAAGAAATTATTTCAAGAGTATAAATATTGATTTATACTCTTGTTAATTTGTTTTCATAATTTCTTATAGTTTCGCCTTTAAGAACATGCTTCTTGTAGCTTTTCAGCTTGTAATTCATGCTCGGCATAGATTCAACTTCTTTTTGGAAGTTTCTGTAAAGCGCAATTTCACGCTCTTTTATTATTTTATTAATATCCTTTTGTTCAGGTTCAGAAGAAATATTTCTTGCAGAACGCATTACTATTAGCAGTAATGCAATTGAAATAACGCTCCAAACTATTTTTCCTTCTTCATAGGCTTCGCCTACCATAATAGGTGCTGAATTAGGTGTTTCAAACACTATGTTTGATTTTGCAACACCAGGGGCATTTACAAAAATTTTAACCTCATTATTCCCGCTGTTTTGGATAATTAATCCGCTGGCCTCAGGTGTATTTTTGTATAATGTATTTAAATCAGGTGATTGTGAAATTCCCTTTAATGTTAAAACCATTTTATCAGGAGCTTCAACATCTTTTTTAACCTTTGCAAGTTCATCGGAACGAAGAACAATTGAATAAGCTCCGTCATTATTTTCCAGAACTACTGAGTTTAAATAGTTCTCACCCGCATAAGCTGCGAGCCCTGTAAATATAATTAATGTAAGTAAAATCTTTTTCAACATATCCTAAATCCTCTACTCATACACAATAACCCATAACCCGTAAATACACATCAATCGTGCGGTTTAATGTTATAAATCTATGGATTGATATATTTATTAAGCTTTGTAACAAAAGAAATGCATGCTGAAATCCTTCTCAAAAATATTTTTTTATATCTATGTAAGACACGAGATATTTATAGGAGCATCTGAATGAACGGCATAGCATCTAAATCTTCTGAAGCTAAAACTAATAATATTCGCAGCACAAGACCTGCAGAATCTGTTGAAACAGCAGGTTCATTGGCAATGAATCAATTTCATAGTTTATTTTCAACAAATGTATATGATATGTTTACAACTGATAATCCTTTTGCAGTTGATTATTCACAATATTCCGAATCAGGTGAAACTGTTGCATATACAGGCGGATTTTTAAGCAGTTTTTCAAATGCAGTATCAACCTTAAGCAGCACAACTTCATCATTTAACAGCACTGATTGCGGAGCAAGCTTTTCATCTGGAACTTCAAGTTCAACAGGTTCTTGCGGCGGATTTACATCATTCTGTTAATAACAAATTTTAGAAATAAAGAAAAAGAAATACATTGATTGACGGTTTAAAAAGCCGTCATTTTTATTTATATAAGTATTATGGAAAAAAAGTACTATGTTTACATGCTTTTAACAGAAAAAAATACACTGTACTGCGGTTATACTGATGATGTTGAGAAACGCTTTCAGGCGCATCTCGAGGGCAGAGGTGCTAAATATACACGTGCAAACAAACCTGTAAAAATTGTATATACCAAAGAATTTGAATCAAAATCGGAAGCAATGAAAGAGGAGCACCGTATGAAAGAACTTACACACAAACAAAAACTTGAGCTTATTAACTGCTAATTATTTTGTTTTGTCTTTCTTCTTTTAATCGCTGTCTTTCAAGCTCTTTTAATTCTTTTGCTTTTTGCTTTTCAAGAGCTTTTTGTCTTGCTTCTTCCTGCTTAGCTTTTATTTCATTATATTTTTGAACAGAATCATTTCCTGATGTAGAACCGTTTATTCTTTGGCGAAGATTATAATCATCCTGCATTTCTTTAAACTCTGCTTCCATTTCTTTTATTTTAGCTTTGTATGCATCTTCCAAAGCTTTATCTTCTGCTTTAGTTTCTTGTTTTTTAATTTTAGCCTGTTCTTTTTCAATACGTTTAAGCTGTTTTTCTTCCTTTTCAGTAATCATCGGAGATACAACACCTTCCTGAATAAGTTTGTAGCCGTTCATGCTAACCTGAACTTCTGAATTTTTAAAAGTTACAAGCCTTGACTGCTCTCCCTTATAACTTACAGTCCAAATTCCAAGATTAATCGGAGTATCACCCGTATAAGCGTATGCATTAACTATTACCCAATCAGGATTGTTTTCGTCAAATCCTATCGGATAAACATCCCAGCGTTTATCATCCAAATCAAGATTTTTATTTTCTTTCCAGTAATAAATTATTGCATCCCTGACTTCTATTAAATTGTAAGAAACTCCTGTTGTAAAATCGTAGACAATAGGAGTAGTTTTCCATATTCCGTCTTTTGTATTACCTATTTTTTCTTTTGCAAGAAGTTTGCTTCCGTCAACAGAAAAATCAACGGGTGTAATGGTCCTGAAAGTAAAATAGTTATCATTTGTCTTATCTGTTGATAAAATAGGCTCAGAGAACCTGTGAACCACGTTAGCTGTTAATATTTTATCCATATTAGACTTAGCTTCTTCAAGATTTATAACAAAAACGTCGCACGCGGTAGAACCGCTGTTCGGATAGTAATATACAGATGGGTATACAAGTTTTGTAAAATCAGGTGCCACAATACCTTGAGCATTTTGCTGTCTTTTTTGGTAAAATGTTTTGCTTAATCTTATTTCAGGACTTCCGGGCGGGTTATTGTACCTTACGATTTTGTAAGAAGGCTGAGGAACGTAAACCATATCTGCAGGCGTAACATGTTTAGGAATTTCAACCTCCATAGTCATTCTGTCTTTTGGCGCTGATAGAATGTTATACTCCTCAACAGTCATATAACCTGAAGGAGTTTTCTCTAATTTTTTACGTTTATATTTTTCTTTTTCTTCCTGTTTGGCGACTTTAAACTCATACTTTGCCTCTTTTTTATTTACATCACCATGAGGCATAGGTATTTCGTCACCCCATTGAATACAAGCACAAAAAGCAGCTGCAATACCAATAAGAGCGTAAATCATATTATACTAATCCCTCTTTCATAGCCATAGAAATAGCTTTTGAGCGGGAAGTAACATAAAGCTTCTGCAAAATACTGTGAACATGAGTTTTAGTAGTTGATATAGTAATAACAAGCTTTTCTGCAATCTGGGGATTTGTCAATCCGTCTACAATAAGTGCCAAAACTTCCATTTCGCGTTCAGTAAGTCCGTATAGGTTTTTACCTAATTTGTAATTTATTTCACCGCGTCTTTCAGTATACTCGCTTCCGCGTCTGATATTAGTCAAAACAACTTTTGCTATTGCAGGATCAAGCCAGCCTGCACCTTCTGAAACTGCTATAACAGCAGAAACAGTCTGTTCGGAAGTAGCACCTTTTGTAATGTATCCGTCAGCACCTGCCTGAAAAGAATCAAAAATATCGTCATCGCCTTCGCGGGAAGTATACATTAAAACTTTAATATCAGGTTTTGCAGCCTTTATTCTTTTGGTTGCTTCAATGCCGTCAATAGTAGGAAGTCCTATATCCATAACAACCACATCAGGTGTTAATTCTAAAGCTTTGTCAACACCTTCCTGACCGTCTGCACACATCCAGGCTATTTTAATGTTAGGGTTATTGCTCAATATAACAGAAAGCCCCATACGAGCCATATCATGATCTTCAACAATAAGTACTCTGACATTTTTAGCCATTAGAAACCTGTCTTTCTTTAATTCTTGCATCAGTAACCACATTTGTTAAAAGGAATGAGAATTCACTGCCTTTATCAACTTTGCTTTCAACCCAAATCTTGCCGTTGTGGGCTTCAATAATCTGCCTCGAAAGATACAGCCCCAAACCTGTTCCGGTTGAACGTTTTTTTGTTGTTCCCTGAGAAAATCTCGTAAATAAATGCGGAATATCAGCTTGCGGAATACCATTACCGTTATCTGTGACAGAAAATATAAAATCACCGCTTTGAGCTTTTGCAAGAATATTGATTTCTCCGCCCTTATTTGTGTAATTAACTGCATTACCGCATAGATTTGTGATTACCCTTTTAATTTCACCCCTGTCTGCTGTTATATGAAGATTATTTTCCAGTTCAAATTCAAGATTAAACTTAATATTCTTGCTTTCAGCTAAAGGCTTCAATTCTTCATAGCATTGTTCTACCAAATCTTTAACAGGGAAAACAGTCTTGCATAAAGTTAATTTTCCGCTTTCAAATCTGTAAACTTCAAGCAGTGCATTTACAAGTCCCAGCAAATCTTCGTTACTTTGAAGCATAGTAGAAAGAAGAATTCGCTGTTTGCCGTCTAACTCGCCAATTGCACCTTCCAAAAAGAATTTTAAAGTTTGAATTGCCGCAAGAAGCGGAGTTCTCATATCATGAGTTAATGTTGCAATAAAATCATCCCTTAATCTTTCTGTTTCTTTTTGCAAACTTACATCACGAATTACACCAACGTATTTTTCGGCATTGTTGTCTTCATCACTTGAAATAACAGCGAAACTTATCTCAACAGGGATACTCTTGCCGCTAAGAGAATTAACAATATAATAATCCCTTAACAGGATTTCAGAATTGTCCTCTCCCAGTCCAAAAATACCGCCTGATTTGTTATCTTTGGATTTATTCAGGTCTTTGACATTTGAATATGCTATTTCCTGAAACTTCCTTTTGCATAAAGATGTTTCAGACAGTCCAACCATATTTTCACATGCAGGATTTACCTGTAATATGTGTCCTAAGCTGTCTATAATTATAATACCGTCAGCGCAGTAATTAATGATACCTGAAAGTTTTTTATTTGCCTGCGATAAGTCAGCCGTGCGCTCTGCAACAATTTTTTCAAGATTTGTGGAATACTCCTCAAGCTGCTTTTTCGCAGTTTCAAGTTCTTCAATCTTGTTTCTTAAATTTTCCAAAAGATGACTTCTTTCAATACCGTTTCTGATATTCATAAGTAAATCATCATTATCCCAAGGCTTTTCAATATATTTATAAAGACCTATTTCATTAATTGCCTTGATAGCGTTTTCTTTATCTGCATATCCTGTAAGCAAAATCATACTTACTTCCGGATATATTTTCTTAGCTTCAGTTAAAAATTCAAGACCGTTCATTTCAGGCATTAAAAAGTCTGAAATAATTAAGTCAGGTTTATTATCTTTTAAAAAGTTTATTGCATCTTTCGGGGCGTTGAATAAATTTACATCAGAAAATCCCTCAACTTTGAAAAGCGCTTTAAAAGCTGAGGTAACAATTTTTTCATCATCAACAACTAAAATTTTACTGTTATTCATACTACTATAATAAGCTATTTTACTTATTGGGACAAATTCTTTACAAAATCGAAATAATTAAAAAGAGGGAATTTTCTATTTCCCTCTTTTTTTATTCATTCACTTTTATAAGAATGCTGCTGATAAGTTCTGGTTCCTAAATCCTTATCAAGCTGATATAAAGAAGCCTTGTCTTCACCGAACATTTTCAGTTTTTTAATAATGTCCAAAGCGTTTGCTTCTTCTTCAACCTGTTCTGATATGTACCAGTTTATAAAGTGTCTTGTTGCAAGGTCGCATTCGTCATCACTCATATAAGCAACGCAGTTTATGCTTTCTGTAACATATTTTTCATGATCAAGTATTTTTTCAAAAACTTGAAGCGGATTTTCAAAAGTTCTATCCGGAGAATTAATTTGCTGCAAATCAATTGTTCCGTCACGTTCAATAATATAGTCAAACAAAATCATTCCATGATCTACTTCTTCTCGTGCCTGAACCTTAGTCCAATTGGCAAAACCGTAAAGACCAATTTCGTCAAAAAAAGCAGACATAGCAAGATATAAATAAGCCGAATAAAATTCTTTGTTAATTTGTGCATTTAAAATGTCTTCTACCTTTTTATTAATCACTTTCGCCCTCCCACAGACCGTGTATATTACAAAACTCGCGTGCCAATGTTTTACCAAGTAATTGTTTTACTTGCTTAATCGGCTGATCACCGGGGTGAAAGAACTGTAATTCTACATGATTTTTATCTTCAGAAATAGTTTCAATAAATGTGATATAGTGATCGTCATTCATAGGATGTAGTACTTCTCCTACTCTGACTTCTCCACCGCCGTCTTCATGCTTGATGAAAACTGGAATATGTTTTTCCATCATGGCTTCTTCCTTATTCTGGGCATCTAACTTATGCATTGGCTGACCGCAGCATACAAGTTCACCACCACCGACAAGGATTACTTCAACCAGATTACCGCAGATTTCACATCTGTATAAATCTAACTTTTCCATGTTTTCTCCTTTCAATAACTATTATCATTTTTTATAACTTTTTTTCATTAACCATTGGGCTATAAAATAAGACTATTAAAGTAAACTTTTCTTAATAAACTAACAAAAATTTTTATTGAAGGACTTAAAATAATACTATGAAAGTTCTACCGGTTTCTTTTAGTTTTAAGGGTATTCAGCAAAGAGATAATGAAATTAATAATTATCCCTTCTTGTATACTGCAAAGCAGCACAATGGATTGAGAAAAGAGGATAACAACCGTTTTAAAGCAATAACAGCATCTCTTGCACTTATCGCCGTTGCTGTAACTTTGATTAATCTTAAAGGCCGCAAAAAGCTTCCCGAAAGCATAGTAGAATTAGCTGAAAAATCAAAGGGGTTAAATAAACTGACAAAATACGAAAAAACTGTCAGCGAATTAAAAGAAAAAATAATATATCCGCTTAAAGCAATTAATTTAGGTGACAATAATATTGCAAAGTCTAAAAAGCTTAAATCAGGTTTGATTATCACTAACAGTCACAAAGACGGTCTTGAAGAATTAACCTCCGCTTTGATGGAACACTTTAAAGAACTTGGAATTGAAACAAAGGATATTTCTGAAATTACAACGCGAATAAACAGTAAAGGTGAAACAGTACACAGAAATATAAGAAGAAACGAAAGAATTAAATGGGTATATAATCAGATTCAAAATGCAAAAAAATCGTTTGAAGAAGAAGGTAAATATACAGTAATAAATCTTGGCGACATCGGCAAATTAACAGACCTGAAAATTATAAAATCTCAAAAATCAAACTTTGAAGATATGCTTAGCAACCTTAACGGAAAAACATATCCGGGAGTAATTTGGACCGGCTGGACAACAAAAACCAATTCAGTCCCGTTGTTTTATAATGACTTGCCTGTATTAATAACCAAGCTTATGGACTAAAAAAATCTTTGTGTTAAAATATATTCAGCCGTGCTCCACGGGGAAGTGCAATCCCTCGACCCGAAGTTTATGCGGGGTGCAGAGCCTGTTGTGAGGGTTCGGTAAATAATTTTGATAAATATATTATTGTTGACGTTTAAGGATATGATGGCGTAAGCTGTCGAACCGTGTCAGGATGGAAACATAGCAGCACTAAGACAATCCTTGCGGGTGTTGTATTCTTAAAAAGAGATAATATACTTAAAGACTTTATTTAGCGAATTCGATAGACAGTGGCACGGTTTTTTATTTTATAAATCAAAAAAACTTACGTTATCAGGAATATCCCTTTCTATTCTGCTGATTAACTCACTTACATTCCAATCAAAACCTGATGCAATCTTTTTTAATACTACTAAATTAGCTATTCTCTGACCATTTTCAATTCTGCTTAATGTTGCGCAAGGTACATCGGTTTCGTATGCAAATATTCTCAAACTTTTTTGGGCAACATTTATCCTGAGCGATTTTAAGCTTTTTCCAAATTCTTTTATGTAAGTTTGTTCTTTATCAATATCGCCCATCAAACCTTCCCTTGACATATTGAGATTATATATGTATTATTTTATATATGTGTTTCCATATGGAAACATTAGGAGAAGGTGTATGATAAAAGAACAATTATTAAAAAGCAGGATTAGCCCGGCGTTTACATTAGCTGAGGTTTTAGTAACACTAGGCATTATTGGGGTTGTTGCTTCATTAACTATGCCCGGTTTAATGGGTAATTATCAAAAAAAAGCAAATATTACTGCTATGAAAAAAGCTTATTCAGTATTAAATCAGGCATATATGAACATTGTAAGAGAACAGGGAATAGATGCTGTATCAATGTGCCCTACAAATGATTCCAAATGTTTGGGAGATATGTTTAAGTCTGAATTAAAGCTGATAAGCGGTGAGCTATGGATACCTAACGGAGGCGGTGTTGCAAATTGTTGGGAAGATAAGACCATAACCAATGCCGGAGAGCAGCATTACTGCACCGTAAGTGCGGATGGAATTGTTTATGATTTTGATATGGAATGGCAAAGGACTGCCGGTAGAATAAATGCATATATTATGATAGATACAAACGGGCCTAAACGCCCTAATAAATTTGGAAAAGACAGATATGCATTTACTATCAATGATACTAATATCAATGTTTATAAATCTTATAAATTGGATGAAGATATCATTCCTTCATGTAAAGACGGAGAAGGCGGTATGTATGATAATTTAGGTTGTGCTTATAAATATTTATACAATGACAACTAAAAGGAGGTTATTTAAGCTCGATGTCTTTTATGTATCTCGGTCTTGCTTTTACTTCCCTGTAAACCTGTCCGACATATTCACCGATTAACCCAAGACAAAACAGCTGGATTCCGCCGAATACGCATAGCAGAATAATAGTAGTTGCCCAGCCGTTAGGAGAATTATGCCAGAATATTTTTTCAATAACTGTTTCTACACCGACTAAGAAGCCGAATAATGCCATACAAAATCCTAAAACAGTAACAAATCTGAGAGGCACAACACTGTATGATGTGATACCGTTTAAAGCCAATCCCATAAGGCTTACAAAATTAAACTTAGACTCTCCTGCCATTCTTGGTTTTACGTCAAAATTCACATAAGCTGTTTTTAAACCTACTTCATTGAAAAATCCTCTTAAAAATAAATACTTTTCAGGATATTGTTCAAGAATGTTCAATGCTCTTTTGCTTACCAGCCTGTAATCCGAATGGTTAGGCGGAATTTTAGCACCTAAGATGTTCATGGTTTTATAAAACATTAAGGCAGTAATTTTTTTAAAGAAAGAATCCGTTTTTCTATCGTTTCTGATGCCTGAAACAATATCAGCACCTTTCATATATTCATCAACAAATTTTTCAATAGCCCACTCATCCTGCTGCAAGTCAGCATCTATTGAAACAGCACAATCGCATCCGATAGCTCTTACACAGTCAAGACCTGCTAATAATGCTTTTTGGTTGCCGAAGTTTCTTACAAATTTCAATCCTTTTATAAGTTTATTCTTATTATGGAATTCTTCAATAATCTCCCAAGTCTTATCAACAGAACCGTCATCAACAAGATATATGTAGCTGTCAGGTTTAATTTTTTCATCAGAAACCAGCTTGTTTAAAACATTTAACAGCTGCTCAACAGTTGATTTTACACATAATTCTTCATTAAAACATGGAACAATAATTGCTAATCTTGGTTTTTCCATAATACCTCTCTCGATAATTTGCCAAAAGCAACCATTTTATATTATAATATATTCATTATTAAAGCAAGGAATTTTTTTTAATGGGTAACAAAAAATTTATACTTAATGCAGATGATTTTGGAATGTCAAAAGCTTTTAACAGAGCGGTATTAGACGGTTATCACAACGGTTTTTTATCAAGTGCCAGCCTTTGTGCTAACGGCAAAGCCTTTAACGCAGCCGTCAATGAAATAATTCCCGAATGCCCTAACTTAGGAATAGGTGTTCATTTAAATATTATTGAGGGACGTTCTCTTACGAAATCAAAACTTTTGACAAACAAACGCGGAAAATTTAATCAGGGATATTTGTCACTCATTTTAAAATCAAATGACCGTGAATTTCTGGAACAGCTAGAATACGAATTCCGTACGCAGATTGAAACTGTAATGAATTATACAAAAGTTGACCATTTGGATTCTCATGTTCACACTCATGCTATTCCGAATATATTTAAAATTACTGCTAAATTAGCAAAAGAATACAACATTCCTTATGTAAGAACACAGCATGAAGAAATGTATTTTGTTCCGAGTTTGAAAAAACATTTAAATTTAAAGTACCCGCCTAATATTTTGAAAATATTGCTGTTAAATAATTTTACAGCACAAAATATTAAAGTATTAAAGGAATACGGGCTTAAAACCAATGATTATCTTATCGGTGTAGGCTATACAGGGCTTATGGATAACTTAACCGTTGAATACGGTCTTAAGGCATTGGAAGAAGACTGTGTCGCTGAAGCTTTAATTCATCCGTGCCACTATGCAAATCCTACAAGAAATCAACACTACAAAGAATTTCTTATAACACAAAACAAAGAACTTGAAGACAAAATTAAACGTCTGGGCTTTGAAATAACAAATTATAAAAAAGAATATGCAATCCGATAAAATCATAATTATAATACTTATTTTAGGGATATTTTCAGCCTTTACGGGTTTTGAACTATGCAGAAAATCAGAAAAGACAATTCTAAATGTTATAGAGCCATCAATTGTTGAAGTTGATTTGAACGGAAACAAAATCTTTGATGACGGAGAAACTGTTTGCGTTCCAAATGTTCAAGCATTTACTGCAAATGTTGCCAAAAACCAGTCAGATTTGGCAAAAGCACTTAATATTACGCTTGAAGACAGTTTGAAACTCGGCTACCTAACCGATGAATTTGCAGAAGGTATATTAAGCAATAAAAATGTTAAATTGAAATTTACAGGAGAAATGGACCAAAACTGCAAGTATGCAGATATTTATTTAAATAAAGAATCATACAGGGAAAAACTTTTAAATTCAGGTTTAGGATTTGTTAATGGTAAGCCTTTTTCGGATTTAAATTTTAAAAAGAAGCTTGCAAAGGCAAGAAAATACAACCTTGTAATTCTTAATCATAAAAGCAACAAATTCCATACTCTCGACTGCAAATACGGAATAATTGCTCACGATGCCGTTATTATTCCTAAAAAGCAGATTCCTGAAGATGCCAAGCCTTGCAAATTCTGTCATATAGATAAAAAATCCCATAAAGATTTTGTAAAAAACAAGCGTACTGCTCCGAATTATCCTTTGTTAATTTCAAACGGCAGTGTTAAAATGTTTCTTACCGATCACACAACACAGCTAAAACCTGACAGAAATTGCAACTCTCCTGCCTGTAAAGAGGTTGTTAACAGAATAAATTCTGCACAAAATTCAATTGATATTGCCCTTTACGGCTATGATAATATTCAAGCAGTAACAAATGCTCTTAACAATGCCAAAAAACGCGGGGTTAAAGTCAGAGTAGTTTATGATATCAGTACTAAAAGTTATTATCCTGAAACATCATATATTCTTAAACTTGCCGATAATATTTCCGGAGATTCTCCTAAATTTCTTATGCATAACAAATTCATGATTTTTGATAACAAAAGCGTAATAACAGGCTCTATGAACTTTTCATCAACAGGCTTTTCAGGATTTAACACAAACTGTATATTTTTCATAAATTCACAACAAGCTGCAGAAATTTATACGGAAGAATTTAATCAGATGATGAACGGGAAATTCAGCAGCTTGAAATCCAATAATAATCATAGAAGTATAATGCTGGGAAAAACAATTCTCACACCTCTTTTCTCACCTAAAGACAAAATAATAACCAATAATATAATTCCTTTAATAGAAAATTCAAAGAAATATATTTATATTCCTGCATTCATAATTACTCATGACGGGCTGACAAATTCGTTAATCAGAGCAAAGCAGCGCGGTGTTGATGTGAAAATAATTCTTGATGCAACAAATACATCAGGGAAAAGAAATAAATTAAAAGTTCTTAGAACTTCAGGCATCCCGGTAAAAGTTGAAAATTATGCAGGCAAAGTCCATTCAAAAAGTATTATAATTGATGATAAATATATTATTGCAGGTTCAATGAATTTTTCTAACAGCGGAGAAAACAAGAATGACGAGAATGTATTAATCATTGAAGACGAAAGACTTGCAAGACATTATAAAGGATTTTTCGAATATCTTTGGAAGAAAATCCCGGATAAGTATTTGAAACAAGGTGTCAGAGCTGAAGGAAAATACTCAATAGGTTCGTGCACTGACGGGGTAGATAACAATTTTGACGGAAAAATTGACAGTGAAGATGTAGGATGCCGCTAAATTTAAGGATTTTCAATAATACGAGCTTCCACTGTCTTAACGGAGTTAACACTGCTGTTTAAACTTCTTGCAAGCTCTGCTGCTGTATTTGCGTTATAAAACTTTCCGCTTGTTACCAGAGAGGTACACTCCAACTGGGATAAATCATCTTCATCATCAATATTGAAAGCTATAACATCTATTTTGACATCTTTTCTTACTTTTATCAGCTCAAGAACATAACTGCAAGGGCTTTCATCACAGTTTTCGCCTCCGTCAGTAAGAAGTATAATATGTTTTTTCCCAGTAAATCCGAGGAAATCATTTTTTACAGCCTGCTTTAAAGAATATGTAATCGGTGTCATTCCTCTGGGCTTTATATCAAGCAAAGAATTTCTGATGTTAATGCCGTTTGCAACGGCAATTGGAGAAACAAGGGTTGATGCTCTGCAAGCTTCAAACGGGGTAAGGCCCATTCTGTGGCCATATACTCTTAAACCGACAGAAATATTTTTATTCATATTAGGCAAAAGCGATTTCATGGTATCAATCATCAAATCAACCTTCCTTCTGCCATCAAGGTATTCTGACATACTGTTAGAAAAATCAAGAATGAATAATATACGTTCATCCTCCTGAACATCATCAGCAGAATAATTATCAGGGGTATAAACTCCATAGCTTCCCGCAAAAGCAGGCATTGCAAATAAAATCAATAACAGTAATAATTTTTTCATATCACAATTATTATTAAATAATTTATAAGAAACAATTAACCGATTCCACTAACCGCATTGACGATTCATCTTGATTGCAATATCATAAAGTAAAACAGAATTGGCGAGGAAAATATGAATAGCAGAGAAAGAATAAAAGCAGCCGAAAAAAGCTTAGTAAAAGAATTTGAACAAATTGAAGATATAAGAGATTACAATCAGGAAAAAGTGTTAAACGCCTTTGTTGAAAACAAAGTTGCACCGGAACATTTTTATACTGTATCAGGTTACGGGCATGACGATTTAGGCAGAGAAGTTCTTGATAAAGTGTTTGCCGACGTTTTTAAAGCAGAAAAAGCCATAGCAAGGGTGCATTTTGCATCAGGTACTCACACTCTTGCCTGCTGTTTGTTCGGAAACCTTAGGCCCGGAAACAAATTAATATCTGCTGCGGGCTCTCCCTATGACACTATGCAGGAAGTTATGGGTACTGCCGGCGATGATGCGACTAAAGAAGATTCTCTAATCGCTCACGGAGTTTTATATGATGAAGTACCTTTAAAAGATAACGAAGTTGATTATGAAAAACTTGAAGAAATGATTGATGAAACAGTTACTATGGTGTTAATTCAGCGCTCAAAAGGTTATTCAACAAGAAATTCACTTTCAATTGATGATATAGAAAGAATTTGCAAAATAGTTAAATCAAAAAATCCTAATTGCATTTGTTTTGTTGATAATTGCTATGGTGAATTTGTAGATTCGAGAGAGCCTCTGGAAGCAGGTGCTGATTTAATAGCAGGCTCGTTAATCAAAAATCCGGGAGGCGGAATTGTTGAAGCAGGAGGATATATTGCAGGTAAAGCCAAATATGTAGATAAATCTGCAAACAGATTAACTGCACCGGGTATCGGAAGTGAAGGCGGAGCAATGTTTAATCAGCACAGATTAATGTTTCAAGGTCTTTTTATGGCGCCTTCAGTCGTTTGTGATGCTGTTAAAGGTGCTGTTCTTGCGGCTAAAATATTTGAAGAAATAGGATATGACAGCGCACCTAAATATAATGAAAAACGCACTGATATAATCCAAAACATAATCTTTGGTTCTCCTGAACCTTTGGAACAGTTTTGCAGAACAATACAGTCATTATCACCTGTTAACGGCTATGTAACCCCAATTCCGGAATATATTCCGGGATACGAAGACAAGGTTATTATGGCAGGAGGAACTTTTATTGAAGGTTCAACTATTGAACTTTCTGCTGACGGCCCGATGCGTGCTCCTTACGTTGCTTATATGCAGGGCGGGTTAAATTATGCACATGTCAAAATTGCACTGACAAAGTTTTTAGATAATCTTATTTAAGATTAATTAGATTGCTTATAAGTTCTTTATTAGAATTACCTCTAAGATTTCTGTTGACAATCATAAATAGCTCAATAGGATAAGCATCAGGATTTTCTAAAACATTTTGGTATGTTAATGTGTGATCGCGTTTAAGTTCACCATTAACTAAAGAATTTCTGTAAATTCTTTCCGATTTGTTATTAAATTTATACATATATCTTGTACCGTTAAAATCACCCGGTTTTTCATAAATAACAAGCAGCTCCGGTAAATCTCTTACGCAATATATATCGGATTTAAGCAAAGAATTAACCTTTTTTGAAATCCTTCTTTCATAATTACCGTTATTAATATCTTTATACAGTTCAATTTCAACATCACCTGAATTTGAAGTGTATGTCTTTAAAATACCTGATGTGTTAGAATTTTTATTGTAATAAACAGTTACAGCTTTATTGTCAGATTTTCTGAAGTTTTGACCATAACCGCTTTTAAACTGCATTTTTCTTCCATTGTTAGTATTAAAACTTCCTCTTGCCTCAACAGGCATTGTGCTTTCATAGCGCACTCTCCAATATGAATCAGTTAAATATTTGCCGTAAACCTTATCAACTAACACCCCGTTTGAATAAACATCTTTTACTTTAATATCATAAGCATCATCAGCTTTGACAATATTTATATGGGTAGGTGCTTGAATTTCATTTCCAGTCATTGCCTTGGTTTTATATGTACGTTTAGGAGAATACGTTTTTACAACAGGCTCGATTGTACAAAATTTGTCCTGCTGTGTATGACCTTTTTTATTAAAAAATCTGTATAAAAAACGCTTTAAACGAGAAACTTTAGGTTCTGCTAAAGGAAATTTCCCGGTCATAGAAGGATTCTGCCTCAAAACAGGTTTATTATTTACAACTGGATTACATATATTATATGAAACAGGATTTATCATCATGATTTAAATACCCTTATTAGAGATAGGAAGTTAAACCTTGAAAATAAATAAAGTTGCTAACCGATAGGGGATATGTTAACTTTTATAAAGTTATAAAATAGCTAAATATAACTAATTCTTAGGTATTACTTATAAAACATTGTACAATTATAATTGACACAAAAATTTTTGTGGTATGCTGTTGTAGTACCCCAAAAACGGGTGATATTTAGTTTACATAGTATAAGAAGAGGAAGGTTAATATGTCATTACCAAATGTAGCATATTTCTCAATGGAAATCGCAATGGATCAGTCATTGAAAACTTATTCAGGCGGTTTAGGATTTTTAGCAGGTTCTCACATGTTATCTGCTGGTTATTTGCAAATGCCTATGGTCGGCGTAACTATGTTGTGGTCATACGGCTATTATGATCAACGTATTGCACATGATGGTCAAGTTGAAGTTGCTTATATTAGAAAATATTATGACTTCTTAAAAGATTTAAATGTATCTACTGAAGTAGAAATCTTCGGTGAAAAAGTTAAAGTTAAAGCATATTATGTTGCTCCCGAATTATTCGGTGCTTGCCCTGTTTATCTTTTAACAACTGATGTTGACGGTAACAGCGACTGGGCTAAGAGCATCTCTCACAAGCTTTATGACGGAAACGAAAAAATCAGAATCGCTCAAGAAACAGTTCTTGGTATTGCAGGCGTAAGAATTCTTCAACAAGTTGGTTATAACTTTGATGTTATCCACATGAATGAAGGTCACGCACTTCCTGCTGCATTTGAACTTTTAAGACAATACAACGGCAATCTTGAAGAAGTTAAAAAGAAAACTGTATTTACAACTCACACTCCTGTTACAGCAGGTAACGAAGTTCACTGGGTTGATACACTTCTTGACGGCGGATTCTTCGCTGGTTGCTCAAGAGAAACAGCTGTTGAATTAGGCGGTGAAAACTTCTCATTAACTGTTGCTGCATTGAGAATGTCAAGAATTGCAAACGCAGTATCACAATTGCACGGTCTTGTTGCTAATAAAATGTGGGAATGGGTTGAAGGCAGATGCCCTATCCGTGCTATCACTAACGCTGTTAACCTTCATTACTGGCAAGATCCGAGAATTAAAGCTGCTCAAACTGCAGAAGACTTGCTTGCTGTAAAACGTGAAATGAAAGCTGAATTATTCGAATATGTTGCAAACGTTGCAGGTAAAAGATTTGATCCTGATGTATTAACTATCACTTGGGCAAGAAGATTTGCTGATTACAAACGTGCTTGGCTGATATTAATGGATACAGACAGAATTAATAAATTATTGAATGAAAACAAAGTTCAAATTATCTTTGCCGGTAAATTCCACCCGGATGATGTTATGGGTAAGGATATGTTTAACAAATTGTTAAATCGTTCTCACAGCTTGAAAAACGTTGTTGTGCTTCCTGGTTATGAACTTGAATTATCAGGCAGACTAAAACGCGGTTCAGATATCTGGTTAAATACTCCGTTGAGACCTTTCGAAGCATCAGGTACTTCAGGTATGTCAGCTAATGCTAACGGTGCTTTACACTTATCTATCTATGACGGATGGACTGTTGAAGGTACATTTAACGGAATTAACGGATACTCTGTTGAATACCCTGGTTTGGATGATGATATTCCTTGGGAAGAACGTCACTGGAAAGATCATGATTACATCATGAATACTATCGAAAACGAAATTATTCCTACATACTATGAAAACAAAACTGAATGGGCTCGTTTAATGAGACAAGCTATCAGAACTTCTGAAGCTTACTTCAACTCAGACAGAATGGTTATTGAATACTACAACAGATTGTATAAACCAATCGCTCATGACGATTCTTGTTCAGGAGAAAAGAAAAAAGAAATGAATATTTCTGAAACTCCTACATTTGATGCTTGGACATTCTCTAATATCAAATAAGGATAAAACACAATAGACAAAAGGGTTTCCATAAAAAATGGAAGCCCTTTTTTATTTCATAAAACATTACGAAATGTAACGAAACAATAAAAAAAGATTAAAGAATTAATTAATATGTGCCGTTACATATAACACAAGGGAATTAAAACGAAAGGGAATATGTCATGGGTATGGCAGCTTCACAGGCTAGGTTCTTAGGACTCACAGCCAGAAAAACAAACGTTGAATATGAAGGCCAACAGATTAACCAACAAAGAACTACTTTGTCTAACCAATCTGCTAACTATTACAACCAGCTGTTAGGCATGTCTGTTCCGGTTCCTCCATCTGTTGCGGATTACACTAAGACTGTTTACACTTTTGAAGACGGCTCTTTAAGCAATTCTATTTCTTCTATGATTGCTCAAAGCAACGGGGAATATTTAATAAGCTATACTTCTTCTTGGGTAGATGATTTTGCTGCGGTTTCTGCGGGTTCATCTATTGTTACAAGAGATAAGGTAGATGCTGACAAAAATAATGAAGTTACAAACACATATAATAATGTAGTTAAAAAAGACACAGGTAAGAAAGACGATGAAGGAAATACCATCTACAACTTTACTGATGCTAACGGAAATGTCATTGTTGCGGGAGTTGTTGAAAAAGACGGTAAATTAACTGACGGTACATCTAATTTCACATATTCTGGAAACACTTTAACTGAAAAGACTACTGTTAACTATAACATTGGTGCTAAAGGGTTAAGACCGATGGGAGCATCTATTCCGAGAGCTGCTGACGGCACATACTCAGGCAATGATGAATACTTAAAGACTTTATCTAAAGACCAATTAGACAAGTTGGAAAAAGAAGAAGCTGAGCAAATTAAGCTGCTTAACGCTCAATACGGGGATTCTACTTGGATGGTAAGATATGTTCAAAACACATCTACCGGTACTTGGTCACCATACTTCTATAAGAAAGAAGTATTAGACAATGCGATTTATTCTGACACAGGTTCTTCTCAAAGCAACATTCCGGCTTACACTATTGGCTCTGCTCAAAAGACTGAAGAAGTAAAAGGAGTTACTGCAAGATTAGAACAGGATGCTTCTGGACGTATAATTAACGTCACTTTAAATCCGGGAAGTGATGATGAAGTGACATATGCGGTTACCACAAACACTTTAACTGACCAGGCTAAATACGATGATGCAATGAATCAATACGAATATGACAAGTATCAATATGATCAATCTATTCAAGAAATTAACGCTAAGATTGAAATTATTCAGTCTGAAGATAAAAACTTAGAATTAAGATTAAAACAATTAGATACCGAACAAGATGCCATTTCTACCGAAATGGATGCTGTACAAAAAGTTATTGAAAAGAACACTGAATCTACTTTCAAAACATTCGGCTAGAAAAATGACTAATTAGAAAATCTTTGAGGTAAATAAGCTTTTTTTAATCGCTAAATCTTAAACTAAGGGAGCAGCTTTGTGTGCTTAAAACTCCCTGATAAAATATCTTTCCCTTTTCCCTTAAATTCACGACCTAAAGGTCGTGTTTTTTTAAATTAAATAAGGAGCAAGAAGTTTTGAATACTCAGTATCTTCTTTTAAATACTTATTATCTTTCAGATGAGGCGCCATATTGCGGATAGCATCAAAATATCCTTCGTATTTTGCGGCACCGCCTTGATTAAACAAACGTTTAGCCATTATATAATACAGGCAATCTTTTCTTTTCGGGTTGCCGTTATCAAGAAAGAATCTGAAAGCCTGATATCTTTCTTCAAATTTTTCTTTAGCAGAACGGTTTGAAAGAACATTAGAAAAAGTTTCTGGTCTGATTTTTCTGTCCCATTCATAACACATTTTATGAATATAGCAGAACTTATCAGCCCACGACAAAATATAAGGTGTCCAGGAAACATCTTCATATGCCAAAAGTCCGAAAGGGTGTTTTTGCACCAGAGAAGTTTTATAAAGCTTATTCCAAACTCCTATGTTATTGTAACCGTCTGAATAAATTAACTTTAAATAATCATCAATATCGTGTGCAATATTTTCCTTAAATTTTAAAACATGTCGCGGCGTATACTGGTCACTGTCAATTCTAAATAACGGAGCAATTGCAATGTCTGATTTTGTCTTTTTAATGGCATTATAAAGCGCAGAATAGCCGTCAGGTCTAATCATATCATCATTATCCATAAATGTTGAATATTCTCCCTGAGCTGCTGCTATGCCGTGATTTCTTGCATCAGCAACACCGCCGTTTTCTTTAAAGATTTTCTTTACATAACAAGGATATTTTTCACAGTACCATTCAATAATCCCTTTGGTGTTATCTGAGGAGCCGTCATCAACAACTATAAGTTCAAGTTCTTCTAAATCAGAGCCTAAAACAGTGCTGATGCTTCTTGAAATATAATCTTCTGAATTATAAGACGGAATAATAACCGAAACCTTATATTTTTTACAGGGTTTCATATTTAATCTGTTATTTTTGCTTAAGACAGAAACAGGTTTTGATTCACAGGTGTAAAGTACTTTATCCCTGACTTTTTTATACCCTTTAATAACAAAACTTTCTTCACTGTAATCAAGAAGAGCAATATGAGCAAATCCGTCTTCAATATTCAATATTGATTTTTCGCCGCTAAATATTTCATATCCGTCAACATTACCGTCAAATATCCAGGAAACTGCAATTTTATTACCAAACGCCTCATTAATAACAGCATTTATTTCAGAAGACATATATACATCTACTTTGCATTTAGCGTTAACTTTAGTAAAATCTCTAACACCATCAACCATTTTAAAAGGTTTTACTTTAAACTCACATTTTTCACCTGATTTAATATTATCAAGAAAAACTTCTTCTTCAGTAACGTTTTTAAATCCTACAAATTCATTTTTCTCATTTTTTTTATATATTCTGTATCCGTCAATATTGCTGACTTTATTCCAGTATAAATAAACTTTTTTATCCAAATTCACCGGAAAAACTTCCATAGTTTGAATTTCAGTTCGTAAAATATATGAATGAGCAATACACTCATCCCCTTTAAACGCTCTTACACCAAGATAAACATCACCTAGAGGCAAATGTTTTATGATAACCTGATTTGATTTAACACAGTCTGTTTCATCAAACTTATCACCTGATTTTTGATAAACTTTATAAGAATCAGCACCTTTAACAGGTTTCCACATTAGAGAAATATTTGACTTCTCAGGTATTGCCAAAAGCCCGAAGAAAGTGTCAGGAGAAGTAAACAAAACATCTTTTACAACAGACATTTTACTGACTGCACGCTTGAATACCTTTTCGCCCTCCACATTTTTGAACGGCTTAATCTTAAATTCCGATTCTTCAGGAAGCCCATAAAGATAGATTTCGTTCTTCTTAGTTTCTTTATAGCCTGTATATAAAGCATCCCCTGATTTTTTGTAAATTTTATAGCCGTCTGTACCGCCTGTTTTATTCCAAAAAAGATGAACTTTTTCATCATCTTGGGCATAATTTATTTCAAGAGTATTAACTTTAACAGAAATCTCATCAGATTCACAAATAAGTTCGCCGCCGTTAAACGCACACACTTTAAAAACAGTTACTCCGACGGGACAAAAATCTATTCTTACGGCATTGTCATAAGTAATGCAAAATTCATACCAATTATTTTTAATTTTTTGGTAAATTTTAAATAATTCAGCTTTAGAATTCCATTCCAAATAAACCGAAGCATTTTTTACGTTATATCCAACCTTAATTTTCTTTTTTCCAAAAAGTGATTTTATATTATCCATTAAAGCCATACAACAATCATACCTTTATTCAACATAATTATCAAGATGTAAACGTAAAGATTTATTTAATCTTTTGACATGACGCAAATATTGTTGTCTAATAGGTATAAGACTATAATTGGCAGGGATGTATGTACATAAAACAGCTTGAAATAGATAATTTCAAATCATTTGCAAATAAATCTGAAATACCCCTATTAAAGGGCTTTACCACCGTTTCCGGTCCAAACGGTTCAGGTAAAAGTAATATTATAGACAGTGTACTTTTCGCATTAGGACTTGCAAATGCGAGTGAACTTCGTGCTGAAAACTTATCCCACTTTATATCTACTTATACAAAGCGAAACGAAGCATTCGTTAAAGTTACTTTCGGCGACACCGAAAACGGCGAGGACATGACTATCGGAAGAAAAATCAGAAAAACTTCTCAAGGTTATGCCAGCACATATTATATCAATGACAGTGTCACAACTCTTACAAATGTGCATGCAATTTTAGAAAAATATAATGTAACTCCAAACAGCTACAATGTAATGATGCAGGGCGATGTTATGGGGATTACAAACTGCTCACCTAAAAACCGCCGTAAAATTATTGATGAAATCGCTGGAATTGCAGATTTTGACCGCAGAATAGAACAGGCTACAAATGAACTTGAAACAGTAGAACAGCGCGTAGAACGTTCAACAGTAATCTTAAATGAAGTTGATAACAGACTTGAACAATTAAAAGAAGAAAGAGAAGTTGCATTAAAATACCAGAAACTTCGCGAAGAAAAACAAGACCTTGAAAGTCAGGTTAATAAAGTCCGCTTCTTTGATTTGAAACGCAACCTTGAACAGGCGCATGAAAATATTCTTGAATTTACCAAAAAGAAAAAAGAAGAAGAAGTTAAAAACAAAGATTTAGACGAAAGATTAAATCTTATTAAAGAAAAATACAAAGAAATTTCAGAACTTGTAAAAGAAAAAGGCGAAGCACAGCAGATTGAATTAAAGAAGCAGGAAGAAGCTTTAAAAGGTGAAATTGACCGCAAAAACAATGCTACAAATTATGCAGATAAACAAATTCATGACGGCTTGCGCTCAATTGAAAATGCTAAAAACGGTATTGAAGGCTTCAAAAAGAAAATTGAAGATTTTAAGCTTAAAATTCAGCTTAAAGATGACGAAATTAAAGTTATCAAAGAAAACGAAGCTGCACGTCAGGCTGAGCTAAAGAAAATTCTTGAAGATATGACAGGTCTTAATGCAACAGCAGACCAGCATATTGAAAAACGCAACCGCTTGAGAAAACAGCTTGAAGATTTAAAAGATGAAGAAACTAAGTTAATCCAGACTAAATCACCGCTTGAAAGCGAATTAAAAATGCTTCAAAGAGATTTGGACAATGCAAAAGAAAAACTGGAAGAACTAAACAATCTTAAGTCTAACTTTGCATCAGATCAGGATTTGAAAAAGACTTTAGTAGAACAGCTTCAAAAAGAATTGCAGGATTTCAAAATCATCCAGCAGAATTCTATGCATGATTTGGACACTACAAAAAATGAAATCAACGACCTGAATTACAACATCCAAATGGCATACAGAAAAATTTCTACTATGGAAGCTAAAAAACAGGCTGCGGAAGATGCAAACTTCGGGCGTGCAATCGATACGATTATGAACGCAAAACTTAGAGGTGTTCATGCTCCTTTAGTACAGCTCGGTACTGTTGATAAAGAATATTCAACAGCTATGGAGGTTGCTTTTGGCGGAAGAATGGCTCACGTTGTCGTTGATGATGAGCATGTCGCTTCTGTTGCGATTGAACTTTTGAAATCTTCAAATGCAGGCAGAGCTACTTTTATTCCTCTTAATAAAATTAAAAAAGCTCCAACCAGATTGCAGCTGCCAAAAGACAAAGGGGTAATCGATTTTGCCATAAATCTCGTTGATTTTGATGACCAATATATTGATGCATTTTTCTATGCTGTCGGCGAAACAATTGTTGTTGAAGATTTGGAGTCTGCAAAAAAACTTATCGGCAAATACAGAATGGTTACGCTTCAAGGCGAACTTCTTGAAAAATCAGGTTCTATGACTGGTGGTGCCAAGCTTAGAACAGGTTTAAGTTTTAGCCAAAACGATGATGACGAACTTAATAAATTTAAAGACCGTTTGAAAGAAATGGAAGAAAAGTTAGGTTCTCTTGAAAGAAAAAAATCGTCTTTAGAAACAAAACTTGAAGATGTAAGAACAAAATATTCCGATGCAATGAGCGAGTTTTCCAAGTCAAAAGTCGAATTAGACAATATGAACAGAAACTATGAAAACAGCGAAAATATTTTAAAAGAAAAAGCTGATTTTATAGCGCAAACAGAGCCTAAAATTGCAGAGCTGAATAAAAAGTTAGACAAACTTGAAGAACAGAACGTTAAAATCTATGATGATATGGCTGTTTGTCAGGAGCAGATAGAAGAAGTTGAACAACTTATTAACGACAAGGATTTGAAAGACTTAAAAGAAAAAACAGAAGGCGTTGAGCACGAAATTAAACGCCTGCAAACTAATCTTATGAACGCAAACAATGACAAAAACGAATTAGACCGTCAAATTGCTTTCCACCAAAACCTTATCGAAACTAAAGAAGAAGAAATTACAAGCATTGAGCACAACAACGTTAAGCTTGAAGAAGATAAAACTCGTTACAAAAACGATATCACAGAGCTTAACAAAAAAATGGAAGCACTCCACGAACAAATTGTTCAGATTGAAGAAAAACTCGGAAAACTTCTTAAAGAACGCGACGAAATCAATGCGGATTTAATAGAGCTTGAAAAACAAAAGCACATAAGAGTTGCTGATATTGAAAGAATTGCAGAGCAGATTGAATCTTTCAAAGCGCGCAGACGAGAGCTTGAACCTCAACTTGAAACTGCAAGGCAGGAGCTTGAAGATAGCGGAGTTGAAGTTAACAAACTTGAACCTGTTGAAATTTCTATCGAGGAAATTACATCAAAAATTCAGCGTTTGGAAAAACGTATGGCAGATTTAGGCGATGTAAATATGAGAGCCTTAGCGGCTTACGAAGAAGTGCTTGCACGTCAGAGCGAATTAAAAGAGCAGATTGAAACACTTTCAAAAGAACGCAAAGAAATTATGACACGTATGCAAGGCTACGAACAGCTTAAAAAAGAAACGTTTATGAAAACATACAACCACATAAACGAAAACTTTAAAGAAGTGTTCCACCAGCTATCGGAAGGTGAAGGCGAATTAAAGCTGGAATGTCCTGACGATCCTCTCTCAGGCGGTATGACAATCGAAGCACAGCCGAGAGATAAAAAGCTTCAAAGGCTTGAAAGTATGTCAGGCGGAGAAAAATCATTGACAGCACTTGCGTTTGTATTTGCTATTCAACGTTATATGCCGTCACCGTTCTATGCTTTCGATGAAGTTGATGCAAGTTTGGATACTATGAACGTTGAACGTATCGCCCAAATGGTGCAGAACCAATCAAAAGATACGCAATTTATAGTAGTTAGTCACAGAAAACCTATGATAGAATCAGCTAACAGGACTTTAGGTGTAACCCAAAAAGAAAAAGGTATCACTAAAGTTACAGGTATTAAATTAAGGGACGAATAATCAGGATATGAGTACAGAGGCAGCATTAAATTATAATTTAGATTTACCTGACTTAGGTCTGTCAAAAGACGGCAAACCTAAAAGTGAGGGCATCGGAATTTTAGTCGATATGGCAAAAGCCGGCAAAATCGACCCTTGGAACATTGACATCGTTGATGTTACAGACAAATACCTTGCTCATATGGTTCAGATGAAATCACAAAACCTCAGAGTAACAGGAAGAACTTTCTTATTTGCAGCAGTGCTTTTAAAACTTAAATCAAACGTGCTTGAAGGCATTGATATAATGCAGTTTGACACTCAGGAGCCTGATGTTGAATACGATGATGATGGTTTCATTGTTGATTACGGTGAAGAAGAATATGTTCCGACAAACAATGTAATTTCTATTGATGAAGTTCTTCAAAGACGTACAAGCGTAAGATTAAACCACAACCGCGTTGTAACCTTGAAAGACTTAATCAGACAGTTAGAGTTTTACGAAAAACTGGAACAAAAGCAGTCATTGAAAAGCGCTCATGAGCGTGCAAAAAGACGTGTTCAATCATATTCAAGATTAACACCTGATGATATCGTTAACCTTGCACACGAAGAATACATCGAATCTTGTGTTTTAACTTTAAAAGAAAATCTCGGGCAGATTTTTGAAAAAAATGATAAAATAGAATTAAACGAATTAACTTTACTCGGTATGGATAAAATAAGTGCGTACATTGCATTGTTATTTTTAACTGCCGAAACAGACTATGAACTTAAGCAGGAAGAATTTTATTCTGACCTGTATGTTGTAAAAGGCGGAGAAAATGAATTTAGAGCAGTTGAAGTCTAGAATTGAAGCTGTTTTATTTATTACAGCAAGAGCAATTTCTTTGGATGAGATAGCTACAATATTGGATGAAGAAACAGAAACGATTGAAGAAGCAATCCTTGAGCTGATTATGGATTACTCCGCACGTGACGGCGCTTTGGAAATTGATGATGAAAACGGTTACATTCTTCAAGTTAAAGAAGACCACATGGACCTTGTAGAACTGCTTTGTCCTGTTGATTTGAAACCTGCAGTTTTAAGAACACTATCAGTTATTGCTTTAAAAGAACCTTTAAGACAAACAGCGTTAATTGAGCTTCGCGGTTCAACAGCTTATGATCATATTAAAGAATTGGTTGAAAAAGGGCTTGTTTCAAAAACAAGGGATAAAAACGGAAGAAGCTTTAACCTTAAAACAACTCAAAAATTCGCAGAATATTTTAAACTAAAAGGTGATACACGCTCATTGGCTAAAATCCTGGAAATAGACAAAGGCGTAAAAGAAAATGAACAAGTATAACTCAGACAGATTTTTAACTATAATTATTTGTACGTTTGCTGTAATCTTTGCTTTGGTTTTTAAATTAATGCCAACCTGTTACTATCATATGGGGCATCATTATTTAAAGAAACAAGATTACGTAAAGGCCCGTGCAAATTTTAAAAATGCATACTTTTTTAATCGAAACGATAAGGATTACAGATATTACTATGTAAAATCGCTGTTAAACCTTTCGCCTTCAGAACCTATTCAAAAAGAACTTTTTGAACTTGCATCAAGTTCACAGCAGGATAGTGCTCAACAAGCTGCTATTACAAGAGTTTCAGAATGGCGAAACGCTGTATTGAATAATATAGGAGACAATTATATAGAGCAAGTGCCTCTTGATAAAGGAATTATACGCTGGGACATTAAAAAGTTTCCTTTGAAAGTTGCTATTGTTGACAATAGTGAAATTAATGTACCTTCATATTATAAAAATGAAATATTACAGGCATTCGCACAGTGGCAGGTTTCTACAAGATTTATAAAATTTGAGTTAACAAATAGGATTAAAGATGCAAATATAATCGTAAAAATTATGCCGCCTCCGGAAAATGTTTGTGAGGGAAATGTATGCAGATATGTTGTCGGCTTTACAACCCCTAACTATAAAGATTCAACTCTTTATGATATGACAATTGTGTTATATTCAACAGATCCGTTCGGCAATTATTTTTCCGATAAAGAACTTTACAACACAATTCTTCATGAAATCGGTCATGCACTGGGTATAATGGGGCACAGTTACAGTTCAGAAGATTTAATGTATATGACTTCTGAAAATGACAACAGCTTTTATGCGCCATATAGAAGTTCTTTCCAGTATTTATCAACAAAAGATATAAACACAATTGAACTTCTATACAAATTAATTCCGAATATAACCAATACACCTTTAGAGGAGTTTAATACAAAAGGTCTAATATATGCGCCTATAATTCTTGGAACATCTTCTCAAATAAGTATGAGAAAATTAAAAGAAGCCCAGAACTATATCAAGAATGCTCCAAATCTTGCGGGCGGATATATTGATTTGGCAATAGCTTATACAGAACTGAACAAAAACAGAGATGCGTTAAAAGCTCTTGAAAAGGCATTGGAATTAGCAAAATCCGATAATGAAAAATTTATGGTAAATTATAATCTTGCAGTTTTAAATATGAATGAAAATAATCTTGAGGCGGCACTAAATTATGCAAAAGCTGCAAAACAAATTAATAACTCAGAAGAAGTTAAAGAACTTATAACTAATATTAATCATGCCAAACTAGCAAATAAAAAACCTTTTAAAGGGCATATGATGTCTTTTGATGAAACTCCTGAAAAATAATAGCAAAAAATATTTTTATGAGTTTTCAAACAAAAAAGGTGTTTATTATGCTCTCATTTAACAACAATAATGTAAATAGTCCTGCTTTTACTAGTGTTGTTCCCGTAAGATTTTACCAAAGGAATTCTTCGGGAGTTGCTGAACTGTGCAAAGACTCAAATATAATCGAACAAGGTAAAAGAGGAGTAATTAAACTTCTTAGAGGACCTTCAGCCACTCAAGAACAGGAAAGACTTATAAGGGCCCTTGCAGTCAGAGATCCCGACTATGATTATAACATGGCTAAAAGCGGTATCTTTACGCGAATGATTAACGGAATATTTAAAAGAAGACCTCCTCATGAATTTTTAAAATTTACTTCAGACGAGATATCAGACTTTCATATACTTTTTACTGGACCGCAAGCTATAAAACTTTCTGTTATAGGTGAAAAAATTGGTAAAATAACTAAAAAATGCATGAATTTAACTGCAATAAGATATAACATTCCTGCGGAAAATACTCTTGTAAAAGGAAAATCTGCATATAAATGGAGTAAACAGGAAAAAGAATTTATAAAAAAACACCTTATTAACACGCAAGAGCTGACAGAAGAAAAACAAAACTATGGTCAGACAATATTAAATGCCTTATACAACGCAAATTTACATCTTAGAGAAACTTATAATCCCATAAAACATGCAAGAGAGGGTAAAAAAATTATCTTTAATTTCCTCCTTGATAATGACAATAATATTGAAAAATTTAATTTAAGCGCCTACAATTAATGATTTACAATTTCTTCATAAACACTTTATTTAAGCTTTTGTTTGAGGTAAATTTAATTGGTTGAGTAAAAATATTGGAGATATGAAGATGTATAACGTAGCGATTATCGGAGCAGGACCTGCAGGAATTTTTGCGGCTTTAGAAATCACAAAATTAAAACCTGAATGGAATGTTGTATTAATTGAAAAAGGTCAAAAAATCGAAAAAAGAAAATGTTTGCTTCGTGAAGGCTATGATAAATGTCCTACTTGCAAAAAATGCGGACTTCTTTGCGGATGGGGCGGAGCAGGAGCGTTTTCTGACGGAAAACTTACTCTTACGCCTGATGTAGGCGGTCACCTTGTAGATTACATGGATAGAAAAAAGGTTGAAGATTTAATCAGCTATTCTGATAAATTATATTTGGATTTCGGAGCCACTGATGAAGTTTTCGGAACAGATATGAATGTCTTTAGAGAGCTTGAAAGACAAGCCTCTTTAGCAGAATTAAAACTTGTTCACTCACCTGTAAGACACTTGGGAACAGAAAGAAGTCTTGATGTTTTGAAAAATATGCAAGACTATTTAAATGAAAGAATTACAATTATAAATGATGTCGCAGCAAAATCTTTAATAGTTGAATGTGAACAGGTTAAAGGTATTGTACTTGATAACGGCGAAACAATATGCGCAGAATATACAATTATTGCACCCGGCAGAGAAGGTGCTGACTGGCTTACTCATGAATTTGCACAAAATAAAATCGGCATGGTTAATAATGCAGTGGATGTAGGTGTTCGTGTAGAACTTCCGGCTCCTGTATTTGAACCTCTTACAGATAAATTATACGAATCCAAATTAATATACCACTCTCCAACTTTCGGCGATGAAGTAAGAACATTCTGTATGAACCCTAACGGTGAAGTTGTACAGGAAAATTACAACGGAATTTCAACTGTTAACGGTCACAGTTATGCAGAAAAAACAACAAATAATACTAACTTTGCATTACTTGTAAGCGAAAAATTCACAGAGCCGTTCAAAGAACCAATTCAATACGGTCAGCATATTGCAAGACTTGCTAATATGTTAGGCGGCGGAATTCTTGTTCAGCGTTTCGGTGATTTGCTGGACGGTCGCCGTTCTACTCCTGAACGCATCAAAGCAAGCATTATCAAACCAACACTAACTTGTGCAACACCCGGCGATTTAAGTCTTGTAATTCCTTACAGACAAATGACAAGTATTATTGAAATGCTTCAGGCGCTTGATAAAATTTGTCCGGGAACAGCTTCAAGATATACGCTTCTTTACGGTATTGAAGTTAAATTCTACTCAGCAAGAGTTAAGCTAACTGATGAACTAGAAACAGAAGGTGTAAAAAATCTGTTTGCTATCGGCGACGGCGCAGGTGTGACCAGAGGTTTAATCCAGGCATCAGCATCAGGTGTTCACGTTGCAAGAACAATTTGCAATCGCGGATAATTTAATATCAAAATAACTTTTTTATAAAACTCAGGATTGGCATAATTTTTTGCGAATTTTGAGTTTTATTCCTAAAATAGTACAAAGCTTATATTTTTTCCCGTTATAAATTCTATTTTTTATAGAAAATAAATTATTTAAAAAATTTATGCCTTTTGCAGAATTTCTATAAACTCCCAAATCCCAAAAATAAGTGTATGATTTATTTTCAAAACCGTTGGACAGGAACAATGCACCCAGCGTACCTGCTGTAATACCGCCTATTATATATTTGCATTTAGAGAGAATATAAATTGATAACAGATACTCTTTAGCCAGATTATAAAAATGATTTTCGCGCTCAACCTTAATCTGATAAATACGCTTGTCTGATGTAGAATCATATTTATATTGTTTATTATCTATTAGCATATCGCCGAATTCACTTTTAAACAGCAAATAAATATTCTTATCTTCAGTAGCAAGCCAAATTTTTTTATAATTATATTTTTTAAGTAATTCTTTTGCTTTTTCAATTACAATATGAGGATTAGGCTGAACTGCATGTCCCACCGGTTTGCAATTTAAATAATCAGTGCCCCTGCAAAGTATACCAAGAATATCAGGTTCACCATTTGTAATTTTGTTCAAATTTTCATCAAGATATTTTTGAGTTTCATCCGTGAATTTTGTATAAGAAAAATATTTTCCAAATGTTTTCTTAGCTTGCGTTAAGTCTTTTAAACAAATATATTCATTCAATGCTATATCAACAATGTCTGTATCACTTGACATTATGAGATTTGCATCTTTTGGAATATCTTTAAGCGAAATATTACAAGGCTGATTAAAGAAGTACTCCCATACATTATCCTTATATTCTCTGCCATCTTTAAAATATTGATTATACAAATGCTGCATATCAATTACAGGAATATATCCTCTTTCAGATGCATAAATTAAATATGACATTACAGTTTTGTAGAGAGCAAACAGTCCGCCGCTTTTCCAACCTACCGATATGACATAATATATAGGATTATGAGTTTTATCTCTTTCATCACCTTGATTAGTTTTTAGACTAATTTCTTTTATCACTTTTTCACCTATATATCAGGTATAATATAAAGCATTAACTTTTACAAGTTACCCGATTATACAATCTTGCCTGAAAATTTTATAGGTGATATAATTTTAAGTATGAGTAAACAAGTGAGTTTAACAACGCAAAATCGCTTGATAATATTCGGGTTGGTGCTTAGTACTTTCTTAATTATATCAATAGCCGTTTTTGCAATATTTAATATACAGAAGAAATTAAATGAGGGATATCAAAACTTCGGGCAAATAGTATCAAAGGCTCTTGCCATAGAATGTGTTGAACTGGCATCTAATATTCCCGAAAATCAAGTTTTGGGAACTCTAAAAGAACACGCAGATACAATAGTTGCATCTCATAATGATATCGTATTTATTGAATTTAGAAATGCTCAGGGAAAAATGTTATATAAGGTTACCACAGAAGGAGAAAAGCCTTCAAGTACACCGAGTATTATTGTAAGTTCACCAATGATAGCCTCTGATAACCAAAATGTCGGTTCGGTAACAGTAGGACTTTCAGGAAGTATTATAAATCAAATTTCTTCAACAACTCGTGCTTCCTTGTTGTTTGTATTCTCTGTTGCGTGGATTGTTTTTGCATTCGTTATATTAATAAATACTTATTTAATAACCAGAGAATTGAGAATACTTCATGAAGGTGTACAAAAAATTTCAACAGGAGAGTTCGGCTATACAATTCAGGATAAAGATGTAAGTTCGGAGGTTAAAGAATTATTTAACTCTTTTAACAACATGTCTAACAGACTTCATATATACGAAGAACAAAATATTGAACAGCTTACACTCGAGCGTAACAAACTTGAAGCAGTTCTTATGAGCATTGCTAACGGCGTTGTTGTATGTGACAACAATGATAATGTTGTGCTGGTTAATAACCATGCTCATAACCTTCTTGAACTTGAAGAAAATCAAATGCTTAACACCAAAATTCAAGAATATATTGATACAGAAGGCAACTACTGCTTTAAAGATAAGATTGAAGAATTCAAAGATACACCGATTGAAATCATGGAAAACAAACCGCTTGAATTTAATATTCAGGTGGATAAACGCGTTATAAAATCTATTATTTCACCAATGTTTACACGCAATAAGGATTATGTTGGCTACATAATTGTTCTTATTGATATGACAAAAGAGGCTGAAATGGATGCGATGCGTTCAACATTTATTTCAAATGTTTCTCATGAACTCAGGACTCCTGTTACAGTTTTAAGAAGTTATATAGACACACTTTATAATTTCGGAAACGAATTTGACTACGATACACAAAAAGAATTTATCGGAACAATTAATCAAGAAATTATAAGACTTAACAGAATGGTAAATGATATTCTTGATTTCTCAAGAATGGAATCTAATGCTCAAATGGAAAAAACTTTGAATAACATTGATGAAGTTGTTCAAAACTGTGTAAGCCAGGTTAATATCTTAACCAAAGAACACAACGTAACAATATCCGTAAGCAAAGACGAAGATATACCGGAATTCCTGTTCAATTATGACGGAATTGAACGTGCTTTAACAAATCTTTTGTCAAATGCAATCAAATATTCCCCTGAAAATTCAACTATAAGAGTAAAAATAACAAAACAAGATAATAGCGTAGATATTTCTGTTAGCGATGAAGGCTGCGGTATTGCTCCTGAATATCAGAAAAAAATATTTGACAGATTTTTCAGAGTTGAAAATAATACTCACACTGTAAAAGGTACAGGCTTAGGACTTCACCTTGTTAAAATGACTATTGAAAGATATCATAACGGCAAAGTTTATGTTAACTCAGAAGTTGGAAAAGGTTCTACATTCGGATTTATCTTACCGCTAAGTGTGACTGAAGAAACTTTAGTTTAGGAAACTTATGGAAGAAATTTGGAATTGGTTTTGCAGACTTTCATTAATAGTTTTTATTATAATTTGTTTAAACTCTATTTTGGGCGATGCAATGTTCAGACTTCAATATAGTTTTCCAAAAGTATCTTCAACTTCTTCCGTAAAAATTAACACTTTAGCTGATCCTATACAAAACAATCTTAGCGGTAATGACATTATTACCGTAAGAGGAGATAAAAACAGGTATATTTTAAGACCTCAGGCTGAATACTCCCTTGCAGGACTTGTAATTGCAAGAAATACAAATTTCTGGTTCAGAGATATTATGAGAAGCACATTTGATGATGTTTGCCTTATGGATATAGGGGTTGCCTGGGGAGAATTAGCAGTTGACAAAAAACTGCTTTATAAACATTGGAAATTCAAATCATATAAAAGCTTAGGGCAGAGCAGAAGACTTGAATGGAGGTCAAAACCTCCGTATGATAACACAGTTTGGGATTTAGGTTATGTTAGTTCTCATGTTTCACATACACACCTTATTCCTGCAAACGCTAATGTTATGGGTGCACTTTTAACTATAAAGAAAAATAGCATTGTAAAACTTGACGGTTATTTGGTTGATATTTACACAGATAAAAATGAGCTTGTCGCAAGAACAAGTATGTCCAGGCATGATAAAGACAGCACAAGCCGCGGTTCGGGAGCATGCGAAGATATGTATGTGACAAAAGTACAAATAGATAATAAAATTTATAAATAAATCAGCTGAATAAAGCGTTAATCTTATCTAAAATATCCTGCGGATCAATTTCATTTGTCACTTTATTAATATCCTGTGCAATTTGATAAAGTTTTGCCGCTTCAATCTTATCACCCGTAATAGCAATTGCACGGGCAAGATTAAAATGAGCAAGCGCATAATTAGGGTTGAATTCAACAGATTTTTTGAATAAATCAATAGCCTGTCTTACACGCCCTAAATCGTCAAGATAAATTACACCCATATTGTTATACGCAATATCGTAATCAGGTTTGAATTCTATTGCAAGACTGTATTCCTTTAATGCCTCGTCAATGTCGCCTTTTCCCCAGTATAAAAAGCCTAAATTACAATGAATTTGAGCATTTTTAGGATCCAAATCCAATGCGTTTCTGTAAACCTGCAATGCATTATCAATATCTTCTTTATCATAAAAAGCACTGCCCAAATTAACATAAATATCAATGTCTTTAGGAGTTAAAAGATATGCACTCTGATAAGAACTTATTGCTGCATTTAAATCATTTTTAGATTCCTGATACACAAAGCCTAAAGTCTGATTAATAATACTTGTCCATTGTTTTTTAGGGTTCAAAGTAACAGCAGTTTGGAAATGCGAAATAGCATTTTCAATATCGCCTTTTACATACAAAATATTTGCAAGGTTTGAATGCACATCAGGCATATTAGGCATAATCTGAATAAGCTTTTCATAAATTTCAACAGCACTGTCATAATCGCCCTGTTCCTCATAAGCTGCACAAAGGTGTCTGTATGCATTAATATTTAAACTGTCAAGCCAGATTGCCATTTTATACTCGGTAATCGCATCATCAAACTGCCCCAATGCACGGTAAACATCACCTAATAGGCAGTATAACGGAATAAATCCGGGAGCCTTTTCAATTGCTTCTATGTAAGTTTCTAAAGCATCATTGTAAGCTTTTATTTGAACCTGATAAGCACCTTTTATTAAAATTGGAAAAAACTTCAAATAAGACAATGACCTTGCCACATTTCCAAGTGCAATCTTATCAAACGGAAGTGTTAGCAATGATAAAACAAATTCAATCTTTGATAGTGCAAAATTCTTAAAACTTCTTGCCGAAGACACATTATACAAATTAGATAGTAAGAAATGAGCACAAGAATTTGCGCAAGGTGTGCATTTAACAGCTTTTTGCGCATTAAAAGAAGCTTCCAAAAATCTTGCTTTTTTTGTATAAGTTTCTGCAAGCAGGTAATATGCTTTACCTAATTTAGGATTTTTAGAAATAGCAGTATCTAAATAATTTACAGCTTTATCCAAATCACCCTTAAAATAGTGAGCCTGCCCTATTTTAAAATAAATCTCAGCAGAATCGATGTATGATTCTAAAGCTCTCTGATACTCTGTTATAGCTTCATCAATATACTGGCAGGAATTATAAATGTCCAAATGCCATGCAAGATATAAATCGCCCAGGCGCACATGCAAATCAGCATTTGTAGGATCATCCTGCAGACCGATTTGGCAAAGTTCAATAGCGCTCTTAACATTGCCGATTTTATATTCTTTATTAATCTTTTTTTCCAGTTGTTTTGTATTATTCATAATATAATATTTTTATAAAGAAGCTTGACAGAACTCATAAAAGGTTCCATACTAAACATTGTAAATAATATGCCTGAAAAATGCAAGTTATTTATAAATAAAAACATATATGTGTATTAGATTTTTCGAGGAGTTCAGATGAAAGAAAATAAAATTTACTTTGTTGACGTAACAAATAGAGATGGCGTACAAACATCACGTTTAGGATTAGCCAAACTTCAGAAAACAATCATTAATTTAATGCTTGATGATATGGGTATAACTCAGTCAGAATTCGGTTTTCCTACAACACAACACGAAATCAATTATTTAAACGGCAACCTCGAACTTGTAGAACACGGCGTTATATCACGCACTAAACTTTCAGGCTGGATGAGAGGAATTGCTTCTGATGTAGAACTTTCATTCAAGAATGTTCCTAAATTAAAAAACATTAATCTTTCACAATCTACATCTGAACAAATGATTAACGGAAAATACATGGGTAAAAAGACACCCGATGACATCATAAAAATGACCGTAGAAGCTGTTGAATGCGCAAAATCACTTGGCGCTGAAATTATCGGGGTAAATGCCGAAGATGCTTCAAGAAGCGATATTGATTTTCTTATTAAATACGCAAGAGAATCTAAAAAAGCAGGAGCATATCGTTTCAGATATTGCGACACTTTAGGTTATGAAGATCCTAAAACAACTTATGACAGAATTTATAAAATAGCAAAAGAAACCCAAATGCCAATTGAACTTCATTACCATAACGATTTGGGAATGGCGACTGCCTGCTCTATCATGGGAGCTAAAGCAGCAATAGATGCAGGAGTTGATGCATACATAAATACAGCGATTAACGGTATGGGAGAACGTGCAGGAAACGCTGATTTAGTTTCTTGTCTTCTTGCTATATTAAAATCCGCAGGGTTCAAAAATGAATATCATGTTGATCCTAACATAGATTTAAGCAAAATCTGGAAACTTGCAAAATATACAGCATACGCATTTGGAGTTCCTATTCCTATTAACCAGCCTGCAGTCGGTGATAACGCTTTCGCGCATGAATCAGGAATTCACGCTGACGGAGCACTAAAAGACAGAAGAAATTATGAACTGTATGATTTTGAGGAACTTGGCAGAGGAGAACCTGAAATCATTGAAACAGGTCGTATGATTACAACAGGTGAATACGGCGGAATTAAAGGATTTAGAAATGTTTATGACAATCTGGAACTTGAATTCAAAGATGAGCATGAAGCAAGAAATATCCTTGAACTTGCCCGTTATGCAAACGTTCATACACAAAAGCCTTTAACAACAAGCGAATTGAGATTTATTTACTATTATCCTGATATTGCTGCTAAGATAATGACAGTTTCACCATATTATGAACCTCAAGGAGCAATAAAAGAACGTGTTGATGCACACCTTCTCACTAAACCTCACAGAATACTTTAACTAATTATTAAGATATATTAAGAAGGTTTGAATTTTACTAAAGAATAAAAGCTTTTAAGCCGATAACTACATTAAGGGAACAAATGGAAAGGGAAACCTGCAATGGGTATGTCGGCTTCTCAAGCTCGTTTTTTGGGTTTGACAGCAAGAAAAACCAATGTGGAATATGAAGGACAGCAGATTAATCAGCAAAGAACTACGCTGTCTAATCAGTCTGCAAACTACTACAATAACTTATTAGGAATGGAAGTACCCGTTCCTCCTTCTGTTGCAGATTATACTAAAACAGTTTATTCTTTCCAAGACGGTTCTTTAACAAATTCAATCACATCAATGATTGCAAAAAATAACGGTGAGTATACGGTTAGTTATATTTCAAGCTGGACAGATGATTTTTCAATAGTTTCCTCAAAATCAAGCCTTATCAACAAGGCTCCCGTCATTACAGACGACAGCGATTTATTTTTAGAATTCACAGAAGGAACAGCAGGAGGGTGTTATACTTATGCTTTAGAGCATGACGGCAATCAAATCGAACACTTAATTCACACATTAGCTCACTTAGTACCTGTTGGTACACACACTACAAGCGACGGTCACACTGTTACCGTAAACAGCGGCGACCAATATTGGGGTGACAAAGCTGCACCTCCTTATGGCGGAAGTGCACCTATAATGGCAAAAATAAGAGATAAAATAGCTGACAAAGATATATCTCAAAAATTTATTGATTTACTTTATAAATGTAAAACTTCACCAAGCACAGCTGCTGCAAGTGATGCATTAAAAGCTGAACTAAAAAGTCTTATAGATAATGACTTGCGTTATTCGCTTGCAACAGGTTTCATGGTAGGTTCAAGCGAGCTTAGAGTACTTGGTAAAAAGAATAATTGCGAATTTGATACTAACGGAAATATTATAGGATACAATGGAAACGATGAATATTTAAAAACATTATCAAGCGAGCAATTAACACAATTATATGCAGAAGAAAAAGAATATATTGCTATGCTTAATGAAAAATTCGGCACAGATGACGACACAGAATGGCTTGTAAGATATGTTCAAAATACTTCTACCGGAACTTGGTCACCTTATTTTTACCGTAAATCTGATGTCGAAAACGCAATATATGATAAAAATGATACTCAGCGTTCAGATATTCAATGCTACACAATAGGTTCATCTAAAAAAACAGAAGAAGTTAAAGGTGTAAATGCAAGAATTGAACAAGACAGCAGCGGAAGACTTATTAATATTACATTTAATCCGGGACAAGATGATCAGGTAACTTATGCCCTTTCAACAGAAACTGTGACTGATCAGGCAGCTTATGATGATGCTTCTAATCAATATGAATTTGATAAATATCAATATGACCAAACAATACAGGAAATTAACGCTAAAATTGAAATCATCCAATCTCAAGACAAAAATTTAGAACTAAGATTAAAGCAATTAGATACTGAACAAGATGCAATAACAACAGAAATGGATGCTGTACAAAAAGTTATCGAAAAAAATACCGAGTCTACTTTCAAAACATTCGGTTAGGTCTTCAATAAAATAGCTCAATATAATATTTTCTAAATCCTGTCATATCAACATTTTCGCCCACTAACATTACGAAATGTAACGAAACAATAAAAAAAGATTAAAGAATTAATTAATATGTGCCGTTACATATAACACAAGGGAATTAAAACGAAAGGGAATATGTCATGGGTATGGCAGCTTCACAGGCTAGGTTCTTAGGACTCACAGCCAGAAAAACAAACGTTGAATATGAAGGCCAACAGATTAACCAACAAAGAACTACTTTGTCTAACCAATCTGCTAACTATTACAACCAGCTGTTAGGCATGTCTGTTCCGGTTCCTCCATCTGTTGCGGATTACACTAAGACTGTTTACACTTTTGAAGACGGCTCTTTAAGCAATTCTATTTCTTCTATGATTGCTCAAAGCAACGGGGAATATTTAATAAGCTATACTTCTTCTTGGGTAGATGATTTTGCTGCGGTTTCTGCGGGTTCATCTATTGTTACAAGAGATAAGGTAGATGCTGACAAAAATAATGAAGTTACAAACACATATAATAATGTAGTTAAAAAAGACACAGGTAAGAAAGACGATGAAGGAAATACCATCTACAACTTTACTGATGCTAACGGAAATGTCATTGTTGCGGGAGTTGTTGAAAAAGACGGTAAATTAACTGACGGTACATCTAATTTCACATATTCTGGAAACACTTTAACTGAAAAGACTACTGTTAACTATAACATTGGTGCTAAAGGGTTAAGACCGATGGGAGCATCTATTCCGAGAGCTGCTGACGGCACATACTCAGGCAATGATGAATACTTAAAGACTTTATCTAAAGACCAATTAGACAAGTTGGAAAAAGAAGAAGCTGAGCAAATTAAGCTGCTTAACGCTCAATACGGGGATTCTACTTGGATGGTAAGATATGTTCAAAACACATCTACCGGTACTTGGTCACCATACTTCTATAAGAAAGAAGTATTAGACAATGCGATTTATTCTGACACAGGTTCTTCTCAAAGCAACATTCCGGCTTACACTATTGGCTCTGCTCAAAAGACTGAAGAAGTAAAAGGAGTTACTGCAAGATTAGAACAGGATGCTTCTGGACGTATAATTAACGTCACTTTAAATCCGGGAAGTGATGATGAAGTGACATATGCGGTTACCACAAACACTTTAACTGACCAGGCTAAATACGATGATGCAATGAATCAATACGAATATGACAAGTATCAATATGATCAATCTATTCAAGAAATTAACGCTAAGATTGAAATTATTCAGTCTGAAGATAAAAACTTAGAATTAAGATTAAAACAATTAGATACCGAACAAGATGCCATTTCTACCGAAATGGATGCTGTACAAAAAGTTATTGAAAAGAACACTGAATCTACTTTCAAAACATTCGGCTAGAAAAATGACTAATTAGAAAATCTTTGAGGTAAATAAGCTTTTTTTAATCGCTAAATCTTAAACTAAGGGAGCAGCTTTGTGTGCTTAAAACTCCCTGATAAAATATCTTTCCCTTTTCCCTTAAATTCACGACCTAAAGGTCGTGTTTTTTTAAGTTAAATAATTATTAAGAACACTCTGGGCAAGACTTTTTATGCTAAAATAAAAACATAAGAAGGAGAAGTGTATATGGGACAAACTTTAGCTGAAAAAATAATTTCCGAACACGCCGACAAAGAAGTCAGAGCAGGCGAATTGGTTATAGCACGTGTTGATGTTGCAGCAGTACAGGACGGAACAGGTCCTTTGACAGTTCAGGAATTTAAAAAATTAGGAAAAGAAAAGCTAAATAATCCCGAGAGAACAATATTATTTATTGACCACGCATCTCCAAGTCCGAGAAAAGAACTTTCAAATACTCATACTGTTTTAAGAGATTTTTCAAAAGAATATGGTGCAGTTTTATCAGACGTAGGAGCAGGAGTATGTCACCAAAGATTAATTGAAACCTTTGTTAACCCTTGCGAAATACTTGTAGGAGCAGACTCTCACACCTGTACATCAGGTGCGCTCGGAGCTTTTGCAACAGGTATGGGTTCGACAGATATAGCGGTTGCAATGGCTTTAGGTAAAACCTGGTTAAAAGTACCTGCAACATTTAAAATTGAAGTTAACGGAAAATTTAAAGAAGGCATATGTTCCAAAGATTTAATGCTTTATCTTATAGGTATGATAGGTGCTGACGGAGCAACTTACAAAGCTTTGGAATTTTGCGGCGACACAATTGAAAACATGGAAATGTCAGAAAGATTTACTTTAGCTAACATGGCTGTGGAAGCAGGTGCTAAAGCAGGTTTATTTGTTGCTGACGATAAAACAAAAGAATTTTTAAAATCCCGCGGACGTGAAGATAAATTCAGGACATTAAAACCTGACAGTGATGCTGTTTATGAAAGAGTTATTAAAATAAATGCAGAAGATGTACCTCATACTGTTTCTTGTCCTCATACAGTAGACAATACAAAAACTGTTGATGAACTCGGTCATATAAAAGTTAATCAGGTATTTGTCGGAACCTGCACAAACGGCAGAATAGAAGACTTGAGAATTGTTGCAGACATACTAAAAGGCAAAAAAGTAAACCCTGATGTTAGAATGCTTATTTGTCCTGCATCAAAAGATATTTATCTTCAAGCGCTAAATGAAGGCTTAATAACAATATTTGTAGAAGCTAATGCAGCAATTTTACCTCCGGGATGCGGGCCTTGTGTTGGTGTTCATGCTGGAACTTTAGCTGACGGTGAAGTTTGTCTGGCAACACAAAACAGAAATTTTCAAGGCAGAATGGGAAATGTAGAAGGTTTTATTTATCTTTCATCACCTTATGTTGCTGCATATACAGCATTAAACGGTTATATCAGCGCAAAATAAAAAAACAATTCCAATTGTCTGCAAAAAAATATAATCCAGTGGTTATATAACAATGAATGAGCAATTCCTGACAAAAATTTCTTACTATAAGATGTAAGGAGAAGTTTATGTCAGGCAACAAATTGCAATACAAGAAAATGCCGCTGGAAGAACTTGTTGTTCTATCTCAGCAAAACGATTTTAAAGCTCTTGAAGAACTTATTAAACGTGAACAAAAAAACGTATTTGCAGCATTTTCATATCTTTGCAAAAAAAGAGAATGCGTTTCTGATTTAACTCAGGAGGCACTTCTTCGCGTTGCAAAAAATATACAAAGTCTTAAAAATCCTAAACTTTTTAAAGGCTGGCTTAACCAAATCATTACAAACCTTTTTTATGATGAATTGAGGAAATCGCAAAGACGCCCTGATACAGTTTCTATTGATGAAGATAATGACGGAACGGCATCAATCAAACTTCAGCTTCTCGACAAAAAATGCAAGCCGCCAGAAAAATGTATATCAGCAGAACTTGAAAAAATAATCAAGGATGCAATTCTTGCACTGCCTGAGCAATTTAGAATAGCGATAATTTTGAGGGAGCTTCAGGGCTTGAGCTACGAAGAAATTGCAAATGCAACACATTCAAGTGTAGGCACTGTTAAATCAAGAATTGCAAGGGCAAGAAATAAGCTTCAGGATGAACTTAAGGCCTATATTTAAAAGGAGAAATTATGCAGAACCAATTATCATGCGAACAAGTCGGTGCATTAATGCCGTTTTATATAGAAGATAAATTAAGTGCAAAGTTATCAGAATATGTTGCTGAGCATTTAAGAAACTGTCCTGCGTGTATGCAGAAGTATGAATCTTTAAAAAAAATGGTAAATAAATTTATAGACATTCAATCCGAAGAAATTGAAAACCCATATGTTACAAAGCAATATGAGGATTTTAAAGAAAATTTATCTGCATATATTGATAATGAGCTCAACGATGTTGAAAGTATTAAAATTAAAAAAATTGCGATTTCAAATCCTCTTGCAAGGCAAGACCTGGAAAATATTTATACATTCAAAAAACTTCTCCATTCATCCTTTGAAAAAACAAGAAACGAATTTAAAAATGACTACTCAAAGCATATAATATATCAAATTCAACAAAAAAGTGAAAGCAAAGAAGCAGATCCATTTATTAAACTTGCTATTTTGTTCTCTATAATGATTACCTGTATAGTTGCAGGAATTATTGCCTTTTTATATCTTTAAAGAACCTGATGAATGTTTCATAGCTGACATTTTTATATAAGCATCCATAGTTATTCCTCGAGGTGATTTTAAATTTTGACCATCACCGCCATGCATTTTGGCAATAGCTTCTTTTTGTTTTTTTGCCGCATATTGGTTTCTTAAAACAGGAGTAATAATGTTGCACGAAATAATAGAGCCAACAGTACTTGCAACAACATCCACACCATTCTTAAACGGTTTATATTCATTCTTAATCTCGGAAAAACTAGCCATATTTTCAATGTTAAAACCTAGTTTACCAATATGTTCAGAAGTATTTGCGCCTTGTTTAACTAAAAAGTCTTTTATAGGTTTTGTGGTTAATTTGCCTGTTGATACAAGTTTTGAAGCAAGGTTTTTAAATGAACTTGTTATAACATAAAAAGATAAAATATTAACAGCAGCATCAGCTATTTCCTGCGGAATCAAGAAAGTTTTTTGTTCCGGGGAAATTTTATCATTAAATACAACAGCCGAAACTTGAGCCAAAGATGATAAAATCCAGCCCAAAACTCCTGTATGCACAAGCATTTTACCCGGATTTTCACCATAATTCTTGTACATAATATTTTTAAAATCAGAACATAAGTTACCTAATGACTTCATTTCTTATCCTCCTGTTTTTTCACAAGAGCATTAGTTAAGAATTTGGTCAACGGTGCATCAATAGCAAAGTTAGTAACCATCATAACAAGCAATGCTACGACTGTACCCATAGCGTTACGATATTGTTTAAAAGCATCGGTTGTATTATCTGTTATGCCTTTAGGGGTGAATAATGATTTATACTTAGGCACATTTGGTCCGGGTATTTGCGACAAGGCTTTTATACCTTTAATACATCCTTTTCTGATAAAATATCCTGTTAAAGTACCTGCAAGAATTTTTGCAATTGTTCTTGCAACAGAAACTTTACGTGTTTTTTCATCTACACTTTTATTGTTGGCGTCAATAAACGGTTGTGTCATCAAAGCTGTTGCACCCAATATTAAGCGCTGTTCAGCAGATGAAATCTTCTCTCCGGTATTTTTAATATTTTTTGTAATTTTGTCACTTGAATATACAGCGTCCGGAATCAAGTCCAGGCCCTTTTGTTGAATTGTACGCATGGTACGCGATGCACCTTTGTACAATGAGGTATTTGTAATGTATGTTCTTATACCGTTTAACGCCATATTTCTACCCAAATCTATAAAGATTATGAAGCATCACAATTGCCTAAATATCCCTATATATTAATAAAGATTTACAATAGCGTTAAACATAATATATCAAATATAAAAAAAATACCAGAACTAAAGGATAGCTCCCTTAGGTACAACCGTAACTCCACCGGGAGATACATGGAAACCTCTTGCAATATCTTCTTCTCTATTAAAGCCTATCCTTGAGTTAGGAGGTATAGTAACATTTTTATCAATAATAGCTTTTTTAATTTTTGAATACCTTCCAACCTCAACATTCTCCATTAAAATACTTGAAGAAATCTGGCTGTAACTGTTTACTTTAACTTTAGGCGACAATATGCAACGAGAAAGACCTGCACCTGAAACTATACATCCTTCAGACACCATTGAATTTGTTGCCATACCAACTCTTTCGCCTTCCTCCCAAATAAATTTTGCAGGAGGATAATTATAATTAAATGTTCTTAACGGCCAATCTTGAGAATAAAGATTTAATTCCGGATCATAATCCAGCAAACTCATATTTGCCTGCCAATAAGCATCAATGCTTCCTACATCCATCCAGTAGCCTCGTTCGCGTTCAGATATTCCTGGAAAAGTATTATCATGGAAGTTATAAATATAAATATTCTTGCCTTCTTTTAAAAGCATAGGTATAACATTTTTACCGAAATCATGACTTGAATCTTTTATTTCTTCATCACGGTTAAGCGCATCAAGCAGAATATCTTTATTAAAAATATAATTACCCATTGAAGCCAAACACATATCAGGATTTCCCGGAATAGATTTGGGTCTGTATTGGGGCTTTTCAACAAAGTTAACAAGTTTCCAATCATCATCAACTTCAATTATGCCAAATTCATGAGCCTCCTCGATAGGAATAGGTATAGCAGAAATAGATAAATCAGCATCTTTTTCTTTATGATAATTCAGCATTTGGGAAACATCCATTTTGTAAATATGGTCGCCGCCAAAAATACATACATAATCAGGATCTTCATCTGTAATATGAAATACGTTCTGATAAATTGCATCAGCAGTTCCGCGATACCAGTCAATACCGGTTCTCATTTGTGCAGGTGCCAAATCCACATACTGATTTAAAAATGGTGATAATGCCCAGCCTCTTGTTATATGTTTATTTAAAGAATCTGACTTATATTGAGTTAAAACCTTTATCTTGAAAAATCCCGAGTTAATAAAATTATTCAATACAAAATCAATAATTCTATATCTTCCGCCAAAAGGAACTGCAGGTTTTGCCCTGTCTTTTGTTAATGGAAATAATCTTTTTCCTTCACCGCCTGCAAGAATCATTACCAAAGCATTATCAATAGACATATCTCTAAACCCCTTATTTTATTTTAACTCTCTGTTATAATTATACTCCATAAACAAAAAATTTGCCAATTGTTAATGACAACCGCCGCATCCTCCACAGCCTCCTTTTGAGCAGCCGCCGGAACCAAACAAATCAGTAAAGTCAAAGACCTTATCTTGCTCAATACACTCTATAACTTTATTGTAAAGCAATTCCCCGACATTAATCATTTCAGCTTCAAATTCATCATAATGTGTTGTATTGCCGATAAGAACAGGATATTGTGCTAAAATTTTATTTGTATTGTTATTGTAAATTGTTACACCTGAAACCTTTACCCCGGCAAGAAATGCTTCTTTTATAGGTTCATCACAATCAAATGCCGGTAGTAATGAATAGTGAATTTTAATATCATCTTTTTTATTCATAACAACATTATATAGCAAAAAATTTTATGTACTGATTTTAAATAAATATGGAAATTAGAAAAATAAATAGTACCTCATTTGGAAATAAAACCAAAACCACAGAGTTATTTGAAATAATGCTTCGTAAAACTTTTAAAAATGAAATGGCGACTGATTCAATAAGAATAGTTGCCAAAGATTTATATCCAAACGAAAAAATTGCGGGAAGATACAAAACATACGCATACTATGGAAACAAAATTGTTAATGCAGTTAAGGAACAAAGACAGGATATAGTTAATGATGTAAAAGCGATTAACGAGTATTTAAACAATAATAAACGAATTTCTAAAGAACAACTTGCTGAATACATGCAGCAATATATTAAGAAATACGGAGAAAATATAGATATAAATGTATAAAAAAAGACCGCCTTGAAGGCGGTCTTTTTAAATCTATGTAATTTATCTATTGACAAAGTGCAAGTAATATACCGGCTGCAACCGCAGATCCGATAACCCCTGCAACGTTTGGTCCCATAGCGTGCATTAACAGATAGTTTTGGTCATTTGCTTCCAAACCTACTTTGTTAGAGACACGTGCTGCCATTGGAACTGCAGATACACCTGCTGAACCGATTAACGGATTTATCTTTGTTTTTGAGAACAAATTCATAATCTTTGCACAAATAACACCTGCACCTGTTGCAAATGAGAATGCAATTATACCCAAAAGCAGAATAAATAAAGTTTGCAATGTTAAGAATTGATCTGATGACAATTTTGAACCGACAGAAAGTCCCAAGAAAATAGTTACTATATTAATTAACGCATTTTGCATAGTATCTGAAAGTCTGTCTACAACACCGCATTCTTTACACAAGTTTCCAAATGTCAACGCACCGATTAAAGGACAAGCATCAGGCAAGAAAATTATACATAAACCCAAAACAACTAATGGGAATACAATTTTTTCTCTTTTTGAAACTTCTCTTAATTGTTCCATTTGGATTTTACGTTCAGCTTCAGTAGTAAGCAATTTCATGATAGGCGGCTGAATAACAGGTACAAGCGCCATATAAGAATAAGCTGCTACTGCAATTGCACCTAATAATTCAGGAGCAAGTTTTGTTGTAACATAAATTGATGTAGGGCCGTCAGCACCACCGATAATACCGATTGCACCTGATTGCGGCAATGTAAAACCAAAACAGCAAAGTGCAAGCAATAACGCACCAAAGATACCGAACTGAGCTGCACCGCCTAATAAAGCAGTTTTAGGGTTTGCAATTAACGGACCGAAGTCAGTCATTGCACCTACGCCCATAAAGATTATTAACGGGAACAAACCGCTGTGAATACCGATTTCATAAATAATTCCCAAGAAACCGTGTGGCCCTGCAATATCAGCTACGGGAATATTTGACAAAATTCCGCCGAATGCAATAGGAACCAGCAATAACGGTTCAAATTGTTTTTTAATACCGAGCCAAAGCAGGAACAAACAAACCAAAATCATAATCGGTGAACCGAACTGATGCAGGAATTGTTCAAACCCGTTTGTAATATTAGGATCTAAAGGCTGAACAAAATTTGCTATACCTGTTGATTGCCATAATTTATATAAACTGTCTACTATATTCATTTTTTTAACCTCTTTGTAAATATTACCAAGTACTTATGCAATAGTTACCAAAACATCTCCGTTTTTAACCTTGCTACCAACTTCTATTTCAACAGAAGTTACAGTACCTGATACAGGAGATTTAATTTCAGTTTCCATTTTCATTGCTTCGACTACGGCAATAACGTCACCTTCTGCGACTGAATCATTAATTGAAACCAATACTTTTAAGACAACACCTGGTAACGCTGCTTTAACAGGTTTACCTTCGCCTGCAGGAGTTGACACTGCTTCGATACCTGCTTTAACGCCGATATCATATAATTTACCGTTAACAGTAGCTTTGTTGCCTTCAATAGCAACAGCATACTTTTTACCGTTTACGGTAACAGTGTAACCGTCAGATGAAGAACCTTCTGCTTCAACAGGAGCATCAGCAGATTTTTTGTTAACTGATACAGTTCCTTTACCAAGCAAGAAATTAATACCTTTGTCTTCTTTAGCATCCTTACAAGCTGCAGCAATGAATAAGTTTTCATCAGTTACAGGCAAGCCTGCTGCTTTCAATCTGTCTTCAGCTGCTTTTAAGCCTTTTTCAGGATCTTTTTCATTAATATCAACAACTTTTTCAGTTGTAGGTTCAAGACCTAACTTTTCAGAAGCCCATTTAACCAATTCAGCATCAGGCTCGCAAGGTGTTTTACCAAAATATCCCAAAAGCATTCTGCCGTAACCAGGGTTAACTTGTGACCAAGGCTCGCTGATTGTATTTAAGAAAGCTTGTTGAGCGTAGAACTGAGAAACAGGAGTAACTGATGTTCCAAAACCGCCTCTTGCAACAACTTCTTTCATATGTTTAATCAATTCAGGGAATTTATCAACCATACCCATATCTTTTAACTGGTTAATAGTTGTAGCAGTTGCACCGCCCGGTAACGGAGCTTGAATAAGGATAGGGTTAACTGCCAAAGATACAGGGGAAATAGGATAATCCTTCATGCATTCTTTAAAGATTTCTTCAGTTTCCATAATCTTTTGGATATCAAGTCCCAAATCGTATTCTGTGCCTCTTAAAGCATGCCACATAGAAATAATATCAGGCTGACCGGTACCGCCTGAAACAGGTTTCATAGCCAAGTCAATTCCGTCAGCACCGCCGTCAAGAGCTGCCAAATAAGCAGCTAAGCCTGTACCTGCAGTTTCATGAGAGTGGAATCTGATGTGAGCATCAGGTCCAAGAATTTCTCTTGTGCGTTTAACTGTTTCATAAACTTTTCTCGGAGTAGAAGTACCTGAAGCGTCTTTGAATGCTAAACTGTCAAACGGAATACCTGCATCAAGGATATTTCTTAAAACTTTTTCATAAAAATCAACATCATGAGCACCTTCGCATCCGTAAGGAAGTTCCATCATTGTGATTGTAACTTCGTGATTCATACCGTGTTTTTTAATACTGTTAGCTGAATCAATTAAGTTATTAACATCATTCAAAGCATCAAAGTTTCTAACAACATTAACTCCGTGTTTTGCAAACATTTTTGCGTGCAAATCAATAACATCACGAGGTTGAGAATTTAATCCTACAACGTTAACTCCGCGTGCCAATGATTGTAATTTAACATCAGGTCCCACAGCTGCTCTGATTTTATCCATAGTTTCAAATGCATTTTCGTTACAGAAGAAAATAGGAGCTTGAAATCTTGCACCGCCAGCAGTTTCAAAGTGAGTTAAACCTGCATTAACTGCAGCCTGCAAAGCAGGAATAAAGTCATCAACCAACACCTTAGCCCCGTAAATTGATTGGAAACCGTCTCTAAATGAGGTATCCATAACCTTAATAAGTTTTTTAGCCATATTTTATATCCTTTCAATTATAATTAACACTATTTTCTTGCAAGTACAGCTGCAACAACAGCAGCTATTACAGCTTCATCTCCCGCAGATGATTTAGCAGATTTTCTCTCAACAATTTCCACTTTTTCAGGGAAGAGCTTGTTTAAATATTTAACCAACGCTGACATCCCGAACATAGCTGCAACAAGCACACATAGAAATGAAATCACAAAGCCCATTCCTAAAAGCATTAATTCCAGCCCCATTAATAAATTTTCTGTCATAATATATCTCCTATTGTTAATACGAATTCTTTTTGATTATTGCTCATAACCAGTTCACCTTTATCATTAATAGCTTTGGCTATGCCGCATTTTTTATCGTTAAAAACCTGCACGC